>ERZ1089244.3-NODE-3-length-293088-cov-42.409172_pt1 | contig 293088 bp, 294 predicted proteins | sample MGYA00383550_ERZ1089244 | MGnify/ENA primary metagenome ERZ1089244 (study PRJEB34543, sample SAMEA5968661) | marine metagenome | biome: water | collected 2014-06-21 | depth 0 m | study: Ocean Sampling Day (OSD) data from North Adriatic Sea
ACACAGTGGTTTCAACTTTGTTATTAACCTGAGCCTGCAAGTCTTTATCCGCAGCCTGGCTATCATCAGATACTTTCTTAAGATCAGCATCTTGACGGGCTTGATCAGCCTCAAACACAGTGGTTTCAACTTTGTTATTAACCTGAGCCTGCAAGTCTTTATCCGCAGCGTCTAGACGATCCGTCTCAATTTTCAAGTTCTCATTTTGCGCTTGCTGAGATGCCTCGAAAACCTCGATATCAAGCTTACTGTTGATCACCTTGTTTTGAGCATCGTTTTGAGCATCAACGTACGTTGTATCGGCCTTAGAATTAATGATAATGTCTTGAGCAGCGTTTTTGTCCGTTAGGCGCTTATCGACAGCATCTAGCTGACCCAAATTAACGGCATCAGACTTATTAACCGCATTACCAACACCAGTGACGGTAAATCCTGCATTATTAAGACCAGATGTTGAGCTTAATACGACATCACCCGCTTGCACGCTATTTACATTAACATCTTTAGCCAAGGCTAGAGATACGTTGTTGCCTGTAGTGCTAGCAACGATGTTTTGATCGCCTGAAACAGTGGTTACAACACCCTCAACGTTAAGGTTTCCAAGCGCCTCTTCAAACTGACCTAAGTTAACAGCATCAGATTTATTAACCGCATTACCAACACCAGTAACACGATAACCGGCGTTGTTTAACCCTGACTCAGAAGATACCGACACAGAGCCTACGGTCAACCCATTATTACTCATAAAGGTAGAACCAGTACTGACCGTGTTAACACTAATGTCAGAGGCAAGCGCCACTTCAACACCGGTGGCACTATTGGTAGTAACAGTGTTACTTCCAGCAGTAATATTTACAGTGTCACCAAGATTGTATTTAGTAGACGTTTTACCATCACCAATACTAAAGCCCTTATTGATCGCGTCAGTATTGAAACGGATATTAGTCATGTTGTTGGCAATACTGTTGTTTTGAACAATATTCTCACGAGTTAAACGATCATCAATGCGATTAACCTGGCCTAAATTAACAGCGTCAGTTTCTTCAATTGCATCACCAACAGAGGTCACACGGTTGCCCGCGTTATCAAGACCGGTAGTGCTGCTTAAGAACACAGAGCCTGCGCGTACGCCGTCAGTGTTTATCGTCGTTGCACCAGTAGCCACACTATCAACATTTACTGCTTTATTTAGTGAGACGTTAAAACCAGTAGCAGTTTGGGTGGCAGTGATGTTTTCGTCGCCAGTCGTGTCACGCAAAGAGTCGTTAAGCTGTTTTAGGTTAACAGCGTCAGTCGCTTCTAGTGCATCACCAACAGAGGTTACACGGTTGCCAGCGTTATCAAGACCGGTAGTGCTGCTTAGAACAACCGAACCCGCCTGAATACCATCTGTATTAACAGTAGTTGTACCAGTGGTTACGCTAGTAAGATTAACTGCGTCATTCAAAGCAACTGCATAGCCATTATCAGTACGAGTGGCAGTGATGTTTTTGCCGCCAGTCGTGTCACGCACAGAGGCGTTTAATTGCTTTAGGTTAACAGCGTCAGTTTCTTCAATCGCATCACCAACAGAGGTCACACGGTTGCCCGCGTTATCAAGACCGGTAGTGCTGCTTAAGAACACAGAGCCTGCGCGTACGCCGTCAGTGTTTATCGTCGTTGCACCAGTAGCCACACTATCAACATTTACTGCTTTATTTAGTGAGACGTTAAAACCAGTAGCAGTTTGGGTGGCAGTGATGTTTTCGTCGCCAGTCGTGTCACGCAAAGAGTCGTTAAGCTGTTTTAGGTTAACAGCGTCAGTCGCTTCTAGTGCATCACCAACAGAGGTTACACGGTTGCCAGCGTTATCAAGACCGGTAGTGCTGCTTAGAACAACCGAACCCGCCTGAATACCATCTGTATTAACAGTAGTTGTACCAGTGGTTACGCTAGTAAGATTAACTGCGTCATTCAAAGCAACTGCATAGCCATTATCAGTACGAGTGGCAGTGATGTTTTTGCCGCCAGTCGTGTCACGCACAGAGGCGTTTAATTGCTTTAGGTTAACAGCGTCAGTTTCTTCAATCGCATCACCAACAGAGGTCACACGGTTGCCCGCGTTATCAAGACCGGTAGTGCTGCTTAAGAACACAGAGCCTGCGCGTACGCCGTCAGTGTTTATCGTCGTTGCACCAGTAGCCACACTATCAACATTTACTGCTTTATTTAGTGAGACGTTAAAACCAGTAGCAGTTTGGGTGGCAGTGATGTTTTCGTCGCCAGTCGTGTCACGCAAAGAGTCGTTAAGCTGTTTTAGGTTAACAGCGTCAGTCGCTTCTAGTGCATCACCAACAGAGGTTACACGGTTGCCAGCGTTATCAAGACCGGTAGTGCTGCTTAGAACAACCGAACCCGCCTGAATACCATCTGTATTAACAGTAGTTGTACCAGTGGTTACGCTAGTAAGATTAACTGCGTCATTCAAAGCAACTGCATAGCCATTATCAGTACGAGTGGCAGTGATGTTTTTGCCGCCAGTCGTGTCACGCACAGAGGCGTTTAATTGCTTTAGGTTAACAGCGTCAGTTTCTTCAATCGCATCACCAACAGAGGTCACACGGTTGCCCGCGTTATCAAGACCGGTAGTGCTGCTTAAGAACACAGAGCCTGCGCGTACGCCGTCAGTGTTTATCGTCGTTGCACCAGTAGCCACACTATCAACATTTACTGCTTTATTTAGTGAGACGTTAAAACCAGTAGCAGTTTGGGTGGCAGTGATGTTTTCGTCGCCAGTCGTGTCACGCAAAGAGTCGTTAAGCTGTTTTAGGTTAACAGCGTCAGTCGCTTCTAGTGCATCACCAACAGAGGTTACACGGTTGCCAGCGTTGTCTAAGCCAGTCGTACTGCTTAGGGTTACGCTACCCGCTTGAATACCATTTGTGCTAACAGTGGTTGCGCCAGTAGTCACAGTGTTAACAGCAACATTGTCATTTAAGCCAACAGTAACCGCACCATCAACATTCTCTACTAAGATATTAGAGTCGGCAGCGTCAACAGAAGTAACAACATTGCGTAGAGAGTCATTTAACTGACCTACGTTCACAGCGTCAGTTAACTCAGTACCAGCAGCAACGTTCACCAACTGACGTTCGCTCATTATTGCACCAAATGAGACAGTGTTGGCGCGTTCAGCGACAGAGCCATTACCAATAGCAACACCGTTAGCGACCATTGATAAGCTGTTAGAACCAAGCACTAATGAGCCTTCTGCGCCAAGTTCCACCTTAGACAAGTTACCAAGAACGAATGAGCGGTCTGCACTGATTGTATTGTCGTTACCAAAAGCAAAACTATCGTCATACTTTATGGACTCAACAACAGCATCAGAGTTCCAGTTATCTGGATCTGCGTAGGCAGAATAACCAATGGTATTTCCATTACCAAATGATCCAGAACGGTCGCCCGCCACTTCGTTTTTATTACCTACAACATGGCTTGACTCACCTTCAATAGCAGCAAGGTTGCCGAAAGCGTATGAGCCACCAGCAAGCATACCCTGTAGAGCCTCTTGTAGTGTTTCGTAGTCAGCAACACCGTCGCCATCTAAATCAATAATTGGTGTTTGCTCAGGATCGTCAGGATTCCCCGCAAGATATCTGTCGATAGCTTCTTGAGTGCCACTATTACCGTAAACCATGTTGGCAGTACCAAATGTACCGCCACTATCTTTTGAGATCTCGTTACCAGTACCCACTACAGAGTTTGAGTAGCCTTCAAGATAGTTTTGATAACCACTTACCGATGCGAACTCCGACCCAGAACTAACGTAATTATCATTACCGACGATAGAAGCCTTCTTAGAGTTTGAGTTGTTGTCAGAACCTAAGATATTTGTTCCATATTCGACTTGGTTGGAAGGAATAAGAGAGACTGTTTCATCAAAATTTCGTGTGGTGTTTCGTGCGCCAACTATATAAGAGTTCTGTTGTTGTACTGCGTTCTCAGTACCTACAATATGACCGCCACCAGCGTTTATAACGTTGGCTTGTCCTAAGATCGCACTTGAGTAGTTAACAGGTCTAAAGTCGCTATTATTCTGCTCAGGCTCAAAAAACTCTATAACGTTAGAGTTACCAATAGCAACACTACGCTGGTTTTTGATTGTATTAGCATTACCGACGGAATGAGCGTTGTCGCCAACGATGGTCGTGCTATTACCTACCGAAAACGAGCCTGTAGAATCACGGATATAAGGGATTGATATAGGAACTGTTGGGTTGAAGTCGTCACCAATCCATTCACCGTTATCATCTGATGGAATCCAAGTCATTTCGCCATCAAGCATCTGCCAACTACCGCCGCTGCTTTCTTCTCCGATAACAAGAACTTCTGAATCGTCAAAAGCTTGAGCACTAGCAAACTGGAATTGAGGTAAGTTTGGTAAAAGGATAACGCCACCATCGCCATCACCTTCATTTAAAGATATATTGTTATCACTACCAAGAACACCGCTAAAGTCAGAAGTTACGTTGTTTCTATTACCTACAGCATGGGTTTGGCTGCTACCTACATTGTTATTATTGCCGTAGGCGTAGGATTCACCAATAGGTACAAATACGCGAGATTGCGATGCAAAAGCAGTTGGCTGTACGAGGCGATCACCGATCATTAACGGCTGAATACCGTCGCTAAAGGTGCTGTAAGCAACCGCTTCATTTGAAATATTACCAAACTGACTCACATTGTTGCTTTTACCGTAAGCACCGCTACTTGAAAGGTCTACATAGTTTTCATTACCTGTAACGGTTGTTTCATTCGCAAGTGCGTTGTTTCTATACCCAACAGCGGTCGCTTGATCGCCTCTAGTAATGTTCTCTGAGCCAATGGCGGTTGACCCTTCGGTATTAAAATAAGAGCCTGACCAATTATCATAAACCCTACTTACTTGATTGTAGTTACCAATAGCTGTGTTTAGGTTGCCATGCGCGGTATTTTCAGCACCCAAAGCAACAGATTGATCGCCCTCTACGACGTTTCTGTAACCTACAGCGGTTGACTCGTAGGATTTATCTTCCAGACCATCGTTTCGCCAATCAAAGTACGAGATAACACTATTATCTGTACCGACAGTGGTATTACCACCACCTATTGCCTCGTTATTGTCGCCCACAGCCGTAGAATTATTGCCCTCAACATTATTGACACTGCCTACAGCCGTAGAACTATCGCCATTAACAACATTGGTTTCGCCAACAGCGATTGAGTTTTGTCCTGTAACCTCACCAGAAAGTATAGGGTCGCCCACAGCAGAATCTGCGATAGCAGGGGAGGCTATTGCGATACCGGCTGACAATATGCTTGCAGAAATAGCGATGGATTTTGATTTTTTGCCAGACTTGGCAAACTCGGGAACAGCTTTGAATACGCCCGTAGACAGGCAGCGAACAACCTTAAACACCTGGTTCATTATGAATTACCTTTAGTTTGCTAGAATTATCGTAGGTCACTTAGTTATATAAGTTGCAGAAAAACAACTGATTTTTACAGAACGTATCTTAACATTTTTTTCATTACTGGTATCAACATTTTTTTATAAAAATAAACTTTATTGAGTGTTTTCACATAGTTATGAGAGCCGTCACTACATTACAGATCCATCAAATTAATGGTTGATTATGTACGAATAATTGGTTAATATAATCTTATCGATTAGGCAATAAAGCCAATCATTTATATCAAATCAAAGGAATAGCAATGAGTTTATTTATCAATAATCGTTCTGATTTTCAAAATCTGATTAAACATGGTGCAGACTTAAGCCGTTACAATTATGCTCATGGGTTAGACTTATCCGGTCTAGATTTAGACGAAGTAGATTTTACTGATGTAATCATGACTAATATCAATTTTAAAGGCACGTCATTTTGTGACGCGACTTTTAATGGCGCTGTGTTGATTGGTGTTGATATGAGTCAGTGCGACCTTAGCAGAGCAAGTTTCCTTGAGACAGATGCCCTTCGTTGTAACTTTGAAGCTGCTAATTTATACAAAGCTTACATGAAAGAAGCTCGGCTCATTTCTAGCACATTTGAGAAAGCAAGTTTGGTAAAAGTAGACTTAAGCGGTGCTGATTTAACCAATACCAAAATGCGAGAAACCAACCTGTTTAAAGGCTATTTGCACAAAGCGGTTTTCGATCATGCAGACTTAACGAAATCAGAGATAAAAGAAGCTGATTTGACGCTAGCCAGCCTACAGTTTGCCGATTTGACCGACGCCGACCTTTCAGATAGTGAGCTCAAAGGCGCAAACTTAGACTTATCTATATTAAAAGGCTGTAATTTATGCGATACCAACATGGTTAGTTCGAGCCTACGTGGGGTTAATGCTATTAGCGCAGACTTTCGACTGGCAAAGCTAAACAAAACCAACTTTCTAGGTGCTAACCTTACAGATGCCAACTTAGGTCATACGGACCTAACCAAAGCCGAAGTACCAAACACGAATATTGAAGGGACCAACTTTACTGGTGTTGAAGGCTTATTGCGCTTAAACCTATCAACAAGTACTGGTGGAGACGATATAAAAATTAAAATACAAAGCCAGGGATCGATTAAAAGAAGCTTTTTCTCAATTTAGGCAGTCATTGCAGACCAATAGGTACAAGAGTCACAGTGTTTTATTGAATAAATAATTACATGGTTTGATTGAAACCACAAAAACAATCTCTATAGTAATGGCGGCGTCAATGAGCGCGGGTATAATACCGCTCACTGAGCCGCTTTGTTTTTTCACGGCTCAACTAACAACTAAAGGCAAACTAATATGTCAGATACCACTCATTTAAATGAGTCTAAAATCACATCAAAACAAGAATTTATGATACTCCTAGAAAAAGGGGAAAAGTTCTATAGTTATGATGTCGAAGGGCTTGATCTTAGTAACACCAACTTTGAAGGACGGCCATTAAAAGACTTGTATCTAAAAGGAATTAACCTATCAGGTTCAAACCTATCAAAATGTGATCTTACTGGAACCACTTTGCAGAACGCAGTGTTGAACAATGTCGATTTCACGGGTGCAACGCTTATCAAATCGCAATGTAAAAACGCTGACTTCACAATGGCCAAGTTAGAAGATGCCAATATGAGCGATGGCAACTTCTTCAAAGCTCAGTTCATGGGTGCAAATTTAAAGAAAATTACTGGAAGCGGTGCCAATTTTTCAATGGCGGATCTCAGCTACACAAAAATGAATAATGCCAAAATCGATTACATCAATGCAGAGCTGGCTGATTTGACGGGAGCAGTGGTTACTAACAGCGCATGTGAGCACAGTAACTTTCGTGGTGCCACGCTGGTTGAAACAGATTTTAGTCAATCAAACCTTCATGGCGCTTGCTTAAGTATCGCAAATGCTTATCAAGGCAACTTTACCAACTGCAATATGGGCAACATCAATATTAGCCATACTAATTTTGTTGAAGCAAATATGTCAGGGGCGCTTTTCATTGAGCAAGAAGAGACGATTATTGAAGGGGCAAATTTTAAACAAGCTATCGGGATAGGGGCAAGCCTACAGCGATTACTAAGCGAAAGATAACCCAAAGATACATAAGAAACCGTTCTAGCTACTAGGACGGTTTTTTTTGTGCCTAGTCCCCGCCAGCAGCTGACGTGATCATAGTGCTATAAGCATAGGGTGGCTATATCATTAACAGACAAAGGCAACTGCCGGTAACGGGTTTTATGATGATTCGGTTTGGGCGGGCAGGTCAAGCACCGTATGGCCTTTTTGCATTGCGATTAAATTTATTTATTTTAAAATAAATAGCAAATAATGCTTGCGTCAGTACGACTTATTGGGTATAATTGTATTTAAGAGGTGGGCGTACAGCCACTTTAATCCATACAAAATACAGGTGATGCTATGAGATATCGTTTAAGAATTCTTCCTGAGACTGGTCTTGATATGCAAGAACAACTTCTAACAGGCGAAGTTGTGAGCTTTGAGATGCCGGTTATTGAAAACAACAACACGAAAATCCTTTTTGATGAATCTGTCTTTAACTGGTGCTACCACGGCTATATGAACGAAGCGGATGAGGTGCCTGCTCAATACATAGAGGGCAGTGGTGAACACTATATGAATATGATGGTTGATGATCCACGCAACCCATGGACTAATCGTTTTGTATCAATCGGTTGTTTTCCCCATGGTAACGCTGGTGATGCATTATCCATTAATGGTATTGCTGTAAAAATAGTCGAAGTATGGCTTGAGCAGAAAAACAAAGAAAATTACGGTCGTGGCCGCTGGGTATGGAAACTCAAAGTCGAACTCATCAAATAATCCAAGGAATCATTATGACTGGTATTTTAGCAAAACAATGGGTATCTCAAGACGCGCTTAATCAAGCTGACGAGCTCGGCCTAGAGATATGGGTACGCAAGATGGATGTAGCCGCAAATCCATTGAAGGAGCACGATATAACGTACGTGGCCTGCACACGGCAGCCAAGAGCAACAAATGATGCGCATTATTGCCAAGACACAAGCTACGAGCTAAAAGATTTGGAAAAATTGATTAAAGAGCACGCGAAAGCCGAAGATCTTGATTTCAAAGATATGCTTTACTTCCCTGTGTTCATATCAACAGATGGGACTATTGGCTATAGCACCAATCAAACTGATGGCAAGGTTTTTTCAGGCTACGTTTACTTTAGTAAGAAAATGATTCGCGAGTGGCTTTGCGTGAAAACGATAAGTGCTGCAAGCAAGAAAATTGCGAAGGTAGCAGCTGAGACCGCCTTAATTAAGCTTTCTAAGTGGACGTATGGTGATGTTTATAGTGTCTCTATCGAGAAAGATGATGAGGTGATCGATATGATTACCGATATTTACGCTTTGCCACTGATTAGTAAGCTCACTGACGATCTAATGGATAACATATCTGCGAGAATGGTCATCTAAGTTTCCTGCTAGTCATATTCCAACAATTAAAACCCGCTCATGGCGGGTTTTTTCACGCCTGGTTCCCGCCAGCAGCTGACGCGATCGTAATGCTACGAGCATAGGGTGGCTATCCCATAGAAAGACAAAAGCAACTACCAGTAACGGGCTTGATGATGGTTCGACATTCATCGTAAGGCCAACTGATAAAGCGGTTGCCATACAAAATCCTCGAGTTTTTTATTAAAATAAATAGCAAATAACACTTGTTATAGTACGACTTATTGGATATAATATATTTAAGGATTAGGTATTTAACCAATCATTAATATTAGGAACAACGATTATGGAACATTGTGAAATAGATGCAGATGTTAGCGACAAAGTAAGAGGTGAGATCGAAAAGCGAGGTTTTACGATAGAAGTATGTCATAGCAATAGTGAATTAAGCCCGCTAAGACATAGTGATTTCGTTATTGTCGGCGGCGGCGGTCACGGCGGTATAGCCAGCGTTGCCAACGCTAACATCCCTTCGGAACATCATGGCAGTAAGATTGAGGACGCTGTTCGCTATTACGCTAAAGAACACAACATCGATCAAAATGACATGTTGTGGTGGACCATTCATACACATCGCCATAGCAACCTTAGCTTGGATACACGAATATTTAAAGACACTTATGTTTTTGAGGTAGGTATCGGTGGTTTTATCTACATGAGTAAAAAAACAGTTCGTGAAGATTACGGCGTTCAGCGCATCTCTAAAAAGATTGAAAGCATGGTTGAAGAAAATGCGCGTAGCTCACTCAAAACTCTTGCTCAATGGATAAATGGCGATGTCTATCACTTATCTATCAAAGACGCTGACGATGAAATTGTCGAAGGTATGGATGGCGTATATATCGATGATGATGGTACTTTTGATAGTAGTGTGATCGAGCTGCTGGAATTTTGCCCATAAGAAGCAGGTTAGATTGGCCAGGTATCAAAATAAGTCGTCTTAGGGTGCTAAGGCGGCTTTTTTGTGCGCAAGTCTTGCCAGCAGCGGCTGATGCAATCCTAGCGCTACGGTCATAGGGTGGCTATGTCATGAAGAAACAAAAGCAGTTACCAGTAACGGGCTGGGTTTGCGTGTTCAGGTCAAGTGCTATCAAGGATTGTGACATTGTAACCTTATCAATTTATTTGAAATTAAATAGCAATAACCACTTGTTATAGTACGACTTATTGGTTATAATAGGTTATTGATTAGGCATCTAGCCAATCTAAATTTATCTCAAAAAGGAATCAAAATGCCAAACTTTAATAGTACGAGACCGAGACTAATCAACACTATCGAAAAGTTTTTGGATGCCTATAAAAACAACTCATTAAAGGGCAGTAAGATTAGCAATATTAATTTTGAGTACGAAAACTGCACTTTAAAACCTGAATTAGATGCGTTTCTAGCTAAGCGTGACTTTTCAGGACTTGAGCTTATCAACTGTAAATTCGACAACATGGACTTGGAATCTGCAAACTTTGAAAAAGCTGTTTTAAGTAAATGCTCATTCAAAGTTGCCATGCTTGATGGGGCAAACTTTGAGAAATCAAATTTAACGTATTGCGATTTTACTCATGCCCTTATGAATAACGCTAACTTTAAAGGCGCAAAGGGTTCGGGATGTGGGTTTGTCTATGCCATTCTTAAAAATTCCAACTTCACAGGTGCCCTAATGGGAACCGAAACCAAAGACAATATTCTAAAACGGATCTGCGACTTCGATGGCGCTGAGATGCAGTCAAGCATTCTTGATAACGCAGATTTTCAGAATGCGAGATTTGTAGGAACAGAACTAAACAATGCTAGTGTCAAAAAAACCTGCTTTCACAGCGCAACAATGAATGGAGCCGTTCTTGATGATGTTAAGGGCGATCGGACTGTTTTTGATTATGCCCACATGCGATATGCCAGCTTTAAAAACGCCCAGTTAGCAAATTCAATGTTTGAACGTGCCAATCTCATTCACTCAGAAATGCAGAAAGGGGACTTTTCCACCTCTTGTTTTTTACATGCTTTTTTGGACCAGGTTAATGCCGAGAATGCCAATTTCTCAGAAAGCAATATGTCAGAGTGCGGTATGCGTTCAACGAACCTAAAAAATGCCAATCTTGAGCGCTGTAACTTTAGAGCATCTGATTTATACAAAGTAGACTTAAGAGATGCCAAACTTAATGAAACCGATTTTACACAAGTAAGAGAACTCCTTCGTATCAAAGCAAACAAAGATGAAATTGTAAAAGCACGCTTGGCATCAGGTGCGCTTGAGCTCATGATTTTATCGTAACGCAAGATGGTTTTATTCAACTCATATAGCCAAAGCCGCCCTAGCTACTAGGACGGCTTTTTTGTGGGCGGTATTTGGCTGGAGCAGCTGCCGCAACCATAGCGCTATGATCATAGGGTAGCTATTCCATGGAAAGATAAAAGCACTGCTAACGGGTAAGCTTAGGGGTTCGCTTCGGGTACTATTTTATTAAAATAAATAGCAATAAAACTATATTTAGTACGACTTATATTGTATAATGTATCTACTAATAAAGTATTTCATCAGAGGTTGTTATGGGTTATGAATGTATGTCTATATCGCTTAGCGATTTCATAGAAAAGCTTGGGGTGTATTTCAATTTTAATCAGCTGATAAATCTAAATCAGCTTGAGGCCCTGAAAATAATGTCAGAGTCGCATCTGGAGGCCGCCAGCGAAATCAATCCAGATATATTTCATTATCCAGAAGTAGATGGTAGTGAATACATTGCCATCTACGACAAAGCGCGTAATGAAAGCGAGGTATTTCTTGTTAGTAGTAGCGAGTACGAGCACCGCTACAGCAAGATGATTGCAGACCTTGAACGGGCAGGTCGTCTAAACGGGGCCGCTCGTTATCTTTTGGAGCAAAGTTTCCAGTGGGACGTAGAGCAGAGTTACTATGACATTCTCACCGACTACCATCTAGCCAGCTTCATACCAAAGGCTGAGTCTTGCAGTGAAGGTGTAGCAGTGTGGTGCCATTATCATTTTGGTGATGGGTTTGATGTTGATAAGAAAGACGGTTTTGTCTATTGCGATGGCGAAGTAAGTATTTTCACTCATTATAGTGAGGCGAAAGCGTATTGCCGCGAACAGCTAAAGCAGCAGTACTCATTGAGCGCAGGAGAGCTTTGCCGACCAACGCATACCATTACTTATCCGTTGGAATAAAAGCTGTTGCTACGCATGATCAAAAAATCTAAACACGTATAGAACGGTGACGCTACAAGCGCACCTGTAACCATAAAAAAATAAAGAGTTTCCCATGTCATCTGAATTCGAATTTAATGTTGCCGGCAAGTTTGTCGGCATCACCAATAATGACCAGCCAACTAAGACCCTGCTTGTAGATACAGGTAGAGGTATTGCCCGCATTATGATTAATGAGGACCTACTTACTGACGATAGTAACGAATGTTTTGAGCAACGATTAGCATGGACTGTTGATGAAACCATATTGAGTGTTGAAGGCGATTTCATTGGAGCGGGAGAGCGAACCACACTGATTGGCTTTATCGTAAATGTGGTAGGCGAGGATCAGCCTTTCAAAGCAGTTTTCAACATTGAGTATCAAGTGGCCAAAAAACCAACACCAGTATCATCAATGAGCGGCTTGCTAAAGTCGGTATTTACTGTCAAAAGAAAAATGACAGACCCTCAAAACCCGCTTATTGACCTAAATGACAGTAACTGGGTTTTACTAAAAATGGTTGCTTGTGAAGGTATGCATCAGCTTGAAGTTAATGACAGCATCTCTATCGATGGCGACATTGATATCAGCACCCGTATTGCCGAGCTAAATGCTAAAAGCTTTAGAATATTGCTTTAATTAGATTTAATTATCTTTAATTATCTTTAATTATCTTTAAAAAACTAACTAAAAGTAGCGTAGGCGATAATGCTACAGCAAAAACATCAAGCAGGCTAAAATTTTGCCTGGTAATATTTATTGCAGATTAGTGTTATTTTGCCTATGATGAAGCATATCGATTAGGCTGTATGCCAATTACGCTGCAAAGCAAAAGGATAGGTAATCCATATCAAAATTTCAAACCTGCTATTTGTAAAAATTATTCAAGCGGCAACACCTCATTAGTAGTGACCATGCCAGCTCTGTTCCTAATACCCATTATTCTAGCTAAATAGAGTGTATACAACCCACAAGGATTAAGACATGCCAGTCGTCAGCCAAGAGCAAAAATCATCGCATTTTGGGTATTTTATTGAAAATTTAGACACGGAAACAGTGGTGCTTAAAGTCTTTGGTAAAGAAATCGTTGAAGCTGCTATTAACCATATAGGTCATAACAACTTTTTTCGTACTCATAGAAACCTAAGAGTGAATAATAATTATCGCTCGATACCTGCTTTAAGGGATGCGAGTAAGGCGGGTGTTTTCTTTGAGAGCAATATTGAAGTTATTAGAGAGGCATTCACGAAGCATGCAATCAATGTCGGCGGGTTATCGGGTGCCGATGTTTTGATCAGTAACATCAACAAAGGTACTGTCAAAGATGCGCCATACTCAATGGAGGTGCTGCAAGATTTTGTTAAAAAGGACCTTAGCGATAACAACCTGAGTGAGACTGACCAAGAGATCCAAGACTGGTTCGACAAAAAGGTGGTGTGGCTAAACAACTCCCTGATTGCCCAACAAAGCTGTTTGGCGATCGAAGGTGTCACAAAAGAGCACTATGACTTCATGGTGGCCTACGCCGCCTTAATCAAAGGCAAAAGATTAGGAGGTACTTACCAAGCATACTGCTTAGCATTACTTAAAACCATCGTATTCATGGCAGGCGATACCTTTAGCGCCTATCTGGATCGAGAGGCTGCACAACAACAACCATAGTCAATCACAATACAATACTAGCGAGAGTACCACATGACAGAAATAGCCACTGAAAGATACACCAATATCCTACCAAGCGATTGCGTGAACATGCTCAACGACGAAGCAGCTGCATTGCTGTCCGAAAACCGCTTGTTTGTTGAAGTTTCCCCCATAACTGACGGCATGCGAGTTTTCGGTTTTCCGTTTGCAGGCGTGTATAGCGTTATTCCCATCATAGATGAGAGTGATAGTTCTAACGTGACGACCTATACAAACATAAGAGATGATGAGTTTGGCGAGACTGATGCCGATACCGCTAAGATTGTTCTTAAGCGTCTAGATCATAATCCTGATGAATACCATTTTTGGCCAGTCTATTTGGTTGAGCTCGAAGCACCTAACAACGGCTTAACAAAGGTACTTAGTGTCGATAGCAAAGACGCTGAAAAAGGCAAGTTTGCAGGCTTTGGGTATAAAGCGAAATCGGATGCCGCCTCATTAGACTATAGCGAATGGGCGAACTCAGAGGCTGAAACATTGCTTAGTGCATTAAAAGGTGTTGAGGCGTGGCTTAATGACTTAATTATGTATGTGGCATTACGTGATGCAGACTATGGCACACGAATTGCTGAATTTGAAGTGGTTAAAAACAGCCAAGCTTTAAGCTGGAAACTTGGTAAGTTCGCAAAAAGACTTGCTAATAAATACAGAGAAAGTAGTATTTATGCTGATTTGAAAGCAGCGAGGTATGTCAATGACCACATCATACCTGACGAGTATCAATCACTGATTTCTGATGAAACAAGAAAACTGCTTGATGAGCAGGGTTTGATCATCAAAATACATGAAAAACGAGGCGATCAGCACGCGTGGCAGACATTTAAGTTTTTTGCTATCAAGGCATTGTTTGAAAAAGGACGCTGGGCCACCAGTAAAAACCCATTATTTCAAACAGAAGTCATTGATAGCAATGAATTAGGCGAGACAGCAGCTCAAACCGCGGCAAATTTACTGGCGCGGGTGGAAGGCGATGCAAGTACGACGACGTGGTGGCCGGTTTATGGCGTGCAAGAAAAAGAAGGCCTAAGCACAACCATAGTTACTGATGAGCTAGACTTGCCAGCAGGCAAGCATACTTTGCTAGGCATGATATTTGGCTACAATCACGACCTTGAGCCTATAAACGAGAATAACGCGGCTGACCATGATTCAATTCTCATGCAGCGACAGCATTTAGAGTCTTTGTCTGACGAGGAAAAATCGGCTGAGCTTGAGAAGTGGAAAGCTGTTAAGCACAATACTCTTAAGTTTTGGCTACACGGCGTAGAGGGGTTGGTGAACAATAGGCTTGTGACGGTCAATTTTTACACCAAGCAATATGGGGACCGATCAAGAGATCTGAGGTCTTTGTGCGACCTGTCAAAGCAAGACGATATCAATCTAAGAATCCAACAAGAGGTGCAAGCGGCCATCGAAAGACCTGAAAAGGAAAAGGCGGCAATCAAAGAGTATCTGCGTACCGCCAAGAAGTAGATCAGAAAGCCACTAACCATAATCAAGAGCCGTTCTAGCTACTAGGGCGGCTTTTTTGTGGGCGGAACTCGCCAGCCGCAGCTGACGCGATCATAGGCCTATGGTCATAGGGTGGCTAGGTCATATACAGACAAAAGCAACTACCAGTAACGGGTCTTATGATGGTTGGATTTAGGCTGATAGGTCAAGTGAATAGGGCGGTTGCTGCATTATAACTTAGTTCGTTTATTTTAAATTAGATAGCAAATATATCTTGCATAAGTACGACTTATTGGGTATAATGGTTAATAAGAAGCAGGCATTGAGCCGCTTCAATCCTGATTAAAGAGGTTTGTCATGTTAGATAGCTTATCTTTTGAGCACAATGAATTGTCAAAACTGTTGTGGACAGCAGCGTTGGTTGGTTTGATTTTCTGCTTTGGCGCAAGCATTACAGCATCTGATGAATTTTGGATCATAGACAACCAAATCAAAGACGCTCACGTCGATTACAAGCACATACAACAAGAAATCCAATTGCAGAGTGCAAAAGGTTTGGCGGTTAATGATTTATCTGCTGAAAGTGATAAAGCTGAAAATAAGATAGTTCAACTAAAGAGACAGAGCACAGAGGTCGTCGCTCGCCACAAACTCTACGAAATTGGCAGCATCATCTCTTTGACTCTATTTTTAGGCGGGCTGGCATGGTGGTACATAGGACCTTATAAGCGGAAAAAAAGAGACAGTGAGCTTACTACCCGAATACTTGAACTTGATATCGAAATCAAGGAAAAAGAATTAGAGCTACTCAACAAAAGCTAAAAGCCCGACACAGAGTAAAAAAGCCGTCCTAGCTACTAGGGCGGTTTTTTTGTGCCTGATTGCCGCCTACAGCCGCTGAGAGAATCCTAGTGCTATGGTCATAGGGTAGCTATGGCATAAACAGAATCTATTTATTTTAAAATAAATAGTAAATAATACTTTTTATAGTACGAGTTATTTGTTATAATAACTTTAATAATTAAGCAATTTCGATTTGGGAACTATAATACCCGTAGAGATTAAACGGTAGTTTTATCAACTCTTTGACGGTAGTATCTACACTAATAAGATATCAAAGGACGAGAAGTGAAAATATTAAACGCGGTATTGATTGGTTTAATGATAGCTATAGCTATATTGTATATAGACGATTTTAATAACCAAAGTCTAGATGAAAAAGCTGCTACGCAAGTGGCAATTATCCAAAACACTAAAAATAGTAATGACCCATTATTACTTAAGGAAGCTGAAACAGCCAGATCTGAACTACAAGAAATACAGGCTGAACGTACCAAAATTGAACAAGAGAAGAAGTACAGAGAACAGAACCCTAAAGAGTACCAAGAGCAACAAAAAGAGAACTCAGCAAAGAATTGGAGACTTATTTACTCGTTTGGCGGGATTGCCATAATATTTTTGATTTTCATTACCATTGCTCAGATAGCCATAAATAAAAACAGGGGAGAGAGCACGTTTTCATAATTGGAACTACAATGTCAAAATGTATGAGCATAGCGTTCAACCCCATTAGTAGAACCACTGTTTAGTACTAAACAGTGGTTTTTTTAGGCAGATCAAAAGAGAGGGTTGGCGCTATCGTCATAGGGTGGCTAAAAGCATAAAAAGAAAACCGCTAGAAACAGGTTGTGGTCGGTTGAGGCATACCGACTAAGCGCCGATAAGCCCATTGTCGCTATGCTTCGTCCCAAAAATGAAAGGTGTAGCAATTTGTGCCACGTAAAACCTTATGCAAAATATCACCAATCGTATCATGCATGTCGTCATATACTTTGAATGTTGCCTTAAAGTCGATGTTTGCATAATCAATGATAGGGGTGTTGGTTTTGGTTGCAATGTAATTTAAAGCCCGTTGACGCACTGAGTCTGTAAATTCCCGTGATACATGCAGGTATTCTACTTTAGGCAATGTGGCGGCCAACGCATCATCGATTGGTAGGCTGGCATGTGCCACATATCGATAGTGATTTAGGTACACTTCTAAATCACGGTATGATTTAGGGTCTACATCATAGAGCTCAACTTTGACAGTACCGGCTGTTTGGTTAGAGCTAACCTTAGCTTCCACTCCGCGGAGTTTTAGGTATTTACGAATCATTCGTGCTACCTCGGCATTTTTAAACATATTTCCACCTGTCCTGTTTTAATTAACTTATAGGTAATATTATAACCAATATGTCGTACTATTGCAAGATGTTTATTTTAAAATAAATAGCGAATAATGATTGATTTAGTACGAATTATTGGTTATAATAACTTTAACGATTAGGTAATAACGCCAATCAAAACAAACAAAGGTCAAGCATGATGAATAAGATTAAAGTGCAGGTTAAAGTCATTACGACTATTACAACTGAAATTGAGGTTGATGCCGAGAATTACGAAAAAGCTTGCGAGAAGATAAACGCAGCTTGGGAAGATGATTCATTGGTTATTAATACTCAAATGGCAGAAGAGCATAGCGAACTACAATTTGTGCCTTTCACCTAATGGCGCAGGCAAGAACCGCATAGGTGCAGCTTGCCAGCTAAAAATTACTCACAAATAAAAAGGTATTATCATGGCAGAATTTATGATTACGGTGTCAGAAACCCAAGAGCAGTACATACCTGTTACCGCTGACAGCCTAGAAGAAGCAGTGGCGCAGGTTCAAGAGTCATGGGACGATGGTCATATCGAATTATCTGATTATCGAAACTTCCATATTAGTGGTGAAGCCCGTTCCACAGAAAATCAATGATATTACCCAAAGCCATTAGCAGTCACTGCTAATGGCTTTGGCGATAAGTATTACCGCTGTCCTATAGTCATAGGTTGGCTAGGACATAAACAGACAAGAGCAACTGCTAATAACGGGTGTGGTTTGGGGATTGAAAATGAGACTGATAAGCAACAATGAAAATCTTGTAATACAAAAAGATGCGATCTCGGGACGACTTGAGATCCAAAAAAAGCTGGATTATTCCACAAATTTAGACAAGGACGCGGTATTCTGGGACTTAGGAAGACTAACTTCTTTCAAGTTCATAGAGCACTCAGCAGCCCTTATGTATAACGAAAAAGCGGTGGAATTGACTTTCTCTGATAACCACAACACCTTTACGGAGGTGTTTGCAGCCACAGAAGAGGATCGTGACTTATTGCTTAGTATTTATAACGAAAACAAGCAAGGGCTCAATCAGGACAAGCCAAGCTACCAAGCCTTCACCTCACTACCTCTGAGTATGGCCGAGAAAAAAAAGGTGCGGAACGACCAAGCACGAACGAAAATTATAAAGGCATACACCTTAATAGGGTTTTTAGCCGTAGTTTCAGCTTTTGCAATTACCTGGAGTCGCACTTATCCCTCAAGCCTTTCAAATATTATCTGGATGCTAGGCTCAATTTTTGGAGCGTCTGCATTTATGGTTTTGGTATGGGTAATCCTCTATAAAAAATCTCAGTTAACTCAGGAGGCTAATCTTAATTAGCCAACATCACCAAGAAAATCCAGTCAAATAAAATAAAATAAAGCATAGATATTGTACGACTTATTTGGTATAATTAGCTATTGATTAGGCGACCGGCCAATCATAAAACTAATAGATAAAAAGGAATACATAATGCCAAATTGGTGCTCAAATACGATAGATATCAAAGGAACTAGCGATGAGATCTCGCAAATCGCCTCGTTGCTTCTAAATGATTCGGGTTGGTTAGATTTTGAGGTTTTAGCGCCTATACCAAAAGACTTATCCGGTATCTACAACACCTTAGACGATGGTAGCATTTCTTTCAATAAGACCCGCCCCGAAAGAATTGGGTTGCTGAAACCTTCTGAATTTATAAATAAGCTGCAAGAGCTTTATGCTAATAGTGAAAACAAGGTAGTTGAAATCAAAGGTATTGAATATTTGTTTGAAACATCGGGTGTTTTTTTGGCAGATCGAACAGTTGAAAATAGTCTTGAGATTGGCATGAATGATCAGACAATAAACCTAAGAGCCAGTAGTGTTCATACCAATTTTACGCCTGAAAACTTTGTTAGCAAAATAATCGCGGCCATTCGTGAAGATCACGAACAATACTGCATTGGAAAATATGATGCCGCCAATGATTATCATTGGTGTCTGAGCAACTGGGGTACAAAGTGGAATGTTGACGGTGAGGATGCGCTGATTGAGACAACAGATGAGTCAATGTACCTTAGTTTCTCAACACCATGGGAAGCACCGAAAGAGTGGTTTCAATCCCTACTAGATGCAGTGGAAGCGATGGAAGACAATAATGCTAGTATCGTCATGAATTACGCAGAAGGCGGATGCTTCTTTGGCGGGCAAGTCGGGATTGATGCCGAAGGCGTTACGTTTGATACAGAGTACACTGATGCTGAAATCATAGAATTTCTAAATCTCGATGATGATGAAGACTTTGAGCAGTGCGAAGAAGCGGAGATGCCACAAAAGGATTAAGTATCAAGTCATCAATAGTAGCTATGGCTAGGCTCTCATTAAGAACCGCGAGAGACTAGCCATAGCTTGTGCGGGTTGTAATATTTCATTAATTAACGTGCTATGGATAAGTATATGATGAATAACAAATCAAAGATTACATTGGAATATGAAGGTTATATCCGCAAGGCTAAAAACAATAAAGACACCTCTGCTATGTATAATATTGGTGTTATGCATTATACCGGCGAGATCGGTAAAGTCGATTATAAGACGGCTGCTGAGTGGTATGAAAAAGCCGCAAATTTAGGCTTGAAGGAAGCTCAATTTGATCTTGGTTTTATGTACGACCAAGGGCAAGGTGTAAAACAAGATTTCAAGAAAGCGATGGTGCTATATACGCTGGCAGCAAAGCAGGGCGATGCTTTAGCGCAGAACAATATTGCAGCTTTATACGAGAAAGGGGAAGGTGTTCAAGTTAACATTGCAGAAGCAAAAAAATGGTATTCAAAGGCTTGCTCTAACGGCGTTGGGATAGCATGCCAAGCTTTGAAAAAAATTGGTGGCGAAGAAGCAGCGCGAGAGATGCAAGCGATCAATCATCTAAAAGCTATTGGTGACAGAGGCGGTTTTGATGGGAAGAGCATAAAACAGATTAAAAAATACTTAGAAAAAGAGGGTATTAAAGAGTCCTTTGCTGTCTGGAAAGAAGTAAAGAACGGGTACTTAGGCGTGGCGATGGGCGCTCTAGATCACCAGCTATATGATTTTGCGCAAAGCGCAGAAGAGATGCAAATCATCGAGAATCACTGTATGGACGATGATTTTTCAGATTTTGTCACCGATGCTCTCAGATGTCTTGAAAACGGTAAGAGCAAGCCACCACGCGAAGTCAAAAATGCTAACGATGTGCTTGAAGACAATATACTAGAGACCTTAGACATACTTGATTTTGAGCTAGAGCTTGTGGAAAGCAACTTAAAATCCTGCAATAAGACTGGATCTGACTCTGTATTCATGTCGGCAATAAGCCTGCAAGGTATGACTGTCAGATTTGGCGAGTCATTAAAAACAGATAAAAATAAAATAGCAGATAGCATTCATGGAAAACTGGAGATGGTCACAGCAGATGCTTATGGGAAAAAAAATTCTTCCTTAGTGCTAAAAGACGTTAAGAGTATCCGTAAAACTATAAACAAAGCAAAAAAATATCATGAAAAATATGTGCATAACGCTTTCGCTGCAGGCGGTAAAAATACCGGATCTACCAAGGCGACATTAAGCCAGCTAAAGACCGATCTGTCTCAGTTAAACATAAGTATTGCGGGTTTCGATAAAAACATAAGCAGTGCATCAAATTCAAGATCTAGGGATGTTGAACGGCTAACTAGTACTATTTCAAACTTAGAATCCAAATACAATAAGTTAAAGCAAGCTTATGATGAAGGGCGAAGAGTGGGTAGATCTGCAGAAAAAGAATTGCTCTCAATCAAAGAAAAAATAAGCAAGGCAAAAGGTGGTCTTAAAAGCACTAAAGCATCTCATGACTTGCATATATCTATCGAAGTGCAAAGAATCAAAGAAGAGAAGTCTAAAGCGTTAAAGCTTAAAAAAGCACTGGAAGAGCAGATTGAAGCGTATGAAAACAAACTCGATCCGTTTTCTTCGCAGTAGCGACCACTCAGCGTAAGCTACACCAAGCCGTCCTAGTAGGACGGCTTTTTTGTGCTTGGGACTCGCCAGCAGCATCTCAGACGCCTTCTTACCTGGCTAAACCAATGACACCATACCTGGGGAACTATCATCTAGATGATATGGGTAATAATAAGCAGCATTTATTAATACAAGGTGGACTTTGTACGACTTATTTGGTATAATCTATTTTAGAGATTAGGCGTTGTGCCAATCTAAACCAATTAATATCTTGGAGTTAATCATGTCTATTAGTTTGCAAGAAAAAATAAACCTTAGAGCTGAGTCATACCGAATCCGTAGTAAAAACTTTAGGGAGTGGGTGGCCTCGCTGTCAGAAAGCTCAATAATCTCAACTGAGTTGGTAGACCTAATGGTAGGGATTCTAGACAACAACCTAAGTATGGTCGATAACGGCGTAGATATTATCCTTGATTGTCATGATGCAATTCTAAACCATTGGGTAATTTATGATTTTGTGACTTACAAGGACTGCAGAGAGCAACTTGATTTCAATGAGGTAATGCTAAGCAATCCTGTATTAGTACTTAACTTCATCAATAAGTATCACGAGATTAATACTTACTATGATGTGGTAGACGCTACATTTAAAGACAAAGTGGCAATCATCAGCAACCACCCCGTTTGGGGATATGGTCACAACGATACAGGTAAGATCAAAGACTTTATTGCAGCCCTTGAGCACAATGCTGAAACCACAAATAAGAGCGACTGGCGTTTCGTTGATTACTGTGGAATGAATATATTTAGAATAATCTTAATCGAAATAACAAAAAGCTATGTATCAAAGGTCAACGACTGTCCTGAATACAGGGTGCTGTTGGATAAGTGGAATAAGGCTGCGAATGAGCAACTACCTTCCTAAAAAAGACACCAAGACGCCAAGAACAAACAAGACACTAATAAATAAAAGACTGGAGTTGACATACTCCCACCACTTTCGCCAAGCTCAAGTGGGGGATTCTAAAAGCAGATGCTCTTAGGCGACCTTCTCACGAAGGTCGCTTGTTTTCTGTTTCAACGGGCGACCTTTACTGCATCCTCCCTCCGCAGACAAAACGGCATGTCCTGCCGCTAATATATTACGAGCCGCATTAAAATCAGCGTTCGCAACATACCTACATTTGACGCACTCAAATTTTGACTGAGTTTGCCTATTTTCCTTGGCAATATGCTGGCATTCAGAGCAGGTCTGACTGGTATATCGTGGGTTTACCTTAATCAGTAAGCCGCCTTGCCATTGCTGCTTGTACTCAAGCATATTGACCATCATGCCCCAGCCTTGATCTAAGATTGATCTATTCAATCCTGATTTGGCTTTGACCTGACGACCTTTATTCTCCACCGTACCACTGGCTGATTTAGACATATTGGCTACTTTTAAATCCTCACAAGCGATCATGGCGTGGCTTTTGCTGATGCTGGTGGTGATTTTATGTAAGTAGTCATGGCGAATATTAGCAATATGGCTGTGGAGCTTTTGAATCTTGCGGTTTTGCTTTTTCCAGTTTTCACTGAACTTTACTTTTTTTGCCAGTCCTCGTTGCAGCTTGGCAAGTTTAAGTTGATTGGCTTTAAAGCTGTTTTTCGGTTTGATGTATTCACCGTTTGAGGTGGTGAGTAGTTTGCTGATACCCATGTCCAAGCCAATGGCGGTTTTAGAGGGGTGACGAGGTTTCTCATCCAGCTCGCGCTCTGTGCCAAACGACACGTACCAGTGTCCCGATTTCTTGCTGATGGTGATGTTTTTAATCGTGCCAATAATGTCTTGCGATTTTCTAAACTTCACCAAGCCCACACCATTCGGCAGTTTGACTCGATTGCCCTCAACACGACAGTATTTATCAAACTGCACCAAGCGAATTGAATCGCAGCCATCGGATTTGCGCTTAAATCTTGGCATCAATGGTCGCAGCTGGATTTCTGTGCCATCAGCCAGTTTAAAAAACTTGGGTTTGCGAGGTTTCTTTTTATTTTCTTTCAATCTGGCATGTACTTTAGGATCAAAAAAACGCGACCAAGCCGATGCAAGATCGCGTACTTTTTGTTGTAAGGATACCGCGTTTGAGCTGGTTTTTAAGAACTCGAAATCAGGGTTGCTCTTTAGATCCATGATTTTATTAACGAGGTTGGTGGCATTGATAAATTCATCTTTAGCAAACATCTCAAACGAGATGGCCAGCATTTGATTCCAAACAAAACGTGCAGAGCCGACAAGATTATTTAGAATAATCTCCTGCTCTGCATTAGGCTCAAGCCTAAATTTATACGCTTTGTTGATTTTCATAAATGCGTTCTTTATTAATGAGTGTGTGTTTGATATTATACTTATAATACTAGCACTTAAGAGTCTTTGTTACAATGAGTGAGAGATATAAAAACCGCCATGCCGCCTTTAATCTCCACGTTCATTTGGTTTTTATTACTAAGTACCGAAAAAATGTCTTAGGTGTGCTGCATCATGATTATTTCAGTGAGTGTGCTGCTGAGGTGTGCAAGAGTTTTGATGCTGAATTAAAAGAATGTAACGGTGAGGCAGATCATATTCACATGCTTATCCAGTACCCACCGACAGTGCAATTAAGCAAATTGGTTAATAACTTGAAGTCGGTCACAAGTAGACGAATGAGAGGTGATTTTATTGATTTAAGAGCAGCTTACTCTAAACCTGTGCTTTGGTCACGCTCCTACTTTGCAAGCTCTTGTGGCGGTGCGCCATTAGATATTATTAAACAATATATTCAGAACCAGCAAGGCTAGCCAGTGATGCGAAATTCACCTCCACCCTAATGTCGGGTGGAGTCCTCTTTCGCTTTTTTGATAGTATGAAAATCTTAATATCAGAAACAAACGAAATCAAAACCCTAATCATAAACGATGATCCTACAGACAGTATCCTTAATGACTTCAAAGACGTAGACGACTTCATGATAATCGATGATGGCCGGGACGATTACCAAGGCGGTGCAGATTTTGAAATGACTCAAGACAACTTTACTTGGTGGAGTGATGCTTGTGCTGCATGCAATACTGCAAACGATTTGCTGGCAAGCTACGCGCAAAAGTACCCCGCCAATCTTCTTGATGCGATACTGGATAAGCATTACAACATAGGCCCATTTAATTCAGATGGCACAGACAAGATCGAGCTGGTTAATAAGTACTTTGGCAATACACCTAGCAACACCTACCATGAGGTCAAAGATATCTCATTGTCGAATATTGATAGCTCCAAGCTTGTTATGGGCTTCACTGTAACTGATGTGATGATGCCGACAGCAGCAGTTGGAAGCACACGGTTCGTAGAGATCGACTTAAGGGCTCAGATAGTGGTGTATAGAGAATCAAATCGCCAGCTAAAAATTAACCGCGATAGCTTAGTTGTAAATCTTGATGGTGTAGATCGTAGAGATGATACAGAATGGTTTGCTAATTACTTCAATGAGATCGTGTTCCAAGCAAGAACCAATGAGTTGATTTCATTGAAAGAGGCTTGTAATGATGTGATATCTAAAGCAGCCTAAAGAAAAAATCACTCATCAAATAAGCCTACCTTGTGGGCTTATTTTTTTTGCCTGTCAAAGAGCTGTTTTAGATCACTATCATCATAGGGTGGCTATTCCATGAAAAGACAAAAGCAACAGCTAACAACGGGCTTTTTGGGGTTCTGAGAAAGCGCCTAATTTGAAGCTTTGAATTTTGCTCATTTAGTGTTTTTACCTTGTTAATGTACGACTTATTTGATATAATAGTTAAAGTTATTAAGCGATAACGCTAATAAGATAAACTAAACATTTGGAGATTGATATGGCTATTGGTATTCAGCAAGAAGTGGCACTGCAGGCAGAATCATACAGACTAAGAAATAAGTGTTTTGGTGACTGGTTGGCGTCTATATCAGACGAAGATATTATATCGATTGAGTTAGTTGAATTAATGGTTAATTCCATGGAATACAACAACACAGGCGTAGAGAGTGGTATTAACGTGATCATTGAGTGTAATGAAGCTATTTTGAACGAATGGTTTAACTACGGATTGATACGCGATGATGGTGACTGTGAATTAGAGCTTGGCCATGTATTACTAAACAATCCTGTGCCAGTACTCAAATTTATTGATGCTTACAAAGAAGATGCAGGGAGTCGTTACGAGACACGAGCAGAAGCACTTGCTATCGGTATTTGCTCTTATCACTGGGCAGACCCGATAGAACCTTTCATTGCGGCGCTTGAGCACAACGCCAAAACTGCAGATAAAAATGAATGGCTATATGCTGATGTATGGGGCGAGGCGGCTTACAAAGGTATTCTTATGTTAATTACCAACGCGTACGTCAAAAAAGTAAATGAGTGCAGTGAATATAACGCTTTCATAAATCGCTGGCACGAAATGGCCAAATAGTTTTTGGCTGGATCTCTCAGTGCTGTCTGTTATAAGGACTCACACAAAATAAGCCTAATTCACGGGCTTATTTTTTTTGGCTGTCAAACAAGGTGTGGTTGATCGCTATGGGCATAGGGTGGCTAAGTCATAGAAAGATAAAGGCAACGGCTAGCAACGGGCTTTGTGAGGTTCTGGTTTGGCGGGCAGGTCAATACTTATAAGGGAATATATTATATAAATTATTCTTTAATAAGGTTTAATTTGCTTTATACTGCTTGATATAGTACGACTTATTGGGTATAATGGTTATAAGAGATAGGCAGTCAGCCACCTCAAAACTAATAGAGATATTGCTATGAATGACTTGTTTTACATTATGCCCGATGTAGACTGTGATGACGATGACGATGGCGACTACTCAACACTATCTGAACCAAGTAGTGCCATAGAAGAGCATGTATTCTACGAACTTCCTGATTGCTTGCAAGAATCATATTTAGAGGTGTGTTTTTCAACACCTGCTGACCTACGAAATCCCACAGTAGAAGACATCAACGGTGTGCATATCGTCAATTGGGCTGGAGTCCACCTTGCAGCAAAAACAAACATCACAGGTTCAAATCGTCAGCAGCTGAGAGAGATGATTAATAACTTGGTTGCATCAGTAACCAAAGATGAAGAATATAAAATCGTGGTCGAAGTGAAAAAACATGACGAGCTAAGCCGTGAAGAGGTGATCGTAAATGCAGGTCATCTACTACAAGCAATCAGTTATGGGTTCGTTGACCTACTTGAAAACACTACGGCTGAATTGGACTGGATAGACGATGTTGTTAGAAAATGCATGACCAATCACAAGCCTATCTCAGTGGATGTAGATGGCTGTTTATACAAACTAGTAAGTGCCGAAAAGGTTGCTACATCAGATGCTGCATAGCTTATACTAGCGTATAGGTTCATCACTATGGGGCTGGCAAGCCCCAATAACCTTCATTCAAAACACTATAAAAATACAGTCCCCAAATACGTGTTAATTAATTAGGTGTCAAAACACTATAAAAATACAGTCCCCAAATACGTGTTAAATTTCTAAGGTCCAATAAAGAGTACTGTCAATTGGCGGCTCTAAAATACGAGTAAAAAATAAAGACGCAAACGAAATAATGCTTGTTGTAGTACGACTTATTGGGTATAATAATTAAACCGACTAGGATTATTCCAGTCTCAATCCAACCAACACACCAAAGAGAGATAAACCATGGACAATATGTCAAAGCAACACGCTATACGAGCCCTTACAGAATCTATTATTACGCCAGGTATATTCCTACCAACTGAGAGCTTTTTGGCAGAAACCTCTGTTGCAGTCATGATGTATGGCAAGCCAATTGTGGTAGCAGGTCCTGCAGATGATCAAGAGTCTATTGAAGCTATTGATCGATTGCTTGCCAGCAAAGAATTTGCTGCGCTTGTTAAATACGAATTTGGTGACTACAAAGAATTGTCTAAGGCAGTCGTACCAAACAAAGATGTTGTCCAAGCCGGCCAAGAATACAAAGCCCTTACCAAAAAAGATCAAGGTACAGGTGTTGAGGGCGGTACAGGTAAGTTGGCGGCGGTGATTCCCCATGGCTCAAACGCTTTTGGGTTTGGTCTTTGTGTCTCTAATGAGCTAATGCTTTGTTTTTACCCACACGCCATACCACTGACAGACGACATCACCTTAGATGTTTAATAAAACTAAACCTACTGCGTTAATTCGTGGTAGGTTTAGTTTTTCTTATCCACCCACAAAGACTGTATAACCCAAAGGATTAACAATGAAGATTCTAAAAGACGGTAGCGCGACAGAAGTTTTGTTCGAAATTGAAGGTGATTTCATTAGTGGACGCAATCTACAAAGATATTCTTTTAAGGACGCCAACCTTCAAGATGTAGATTTCTCAGGCTGTAATGTTGAAGGTGTTGATTTCACCAATGCAAACCTAGCAGGTGCCAAATTCCACAATGTGAATGCCAAAAAAGCAATTTTCAACGATGCGGTCGTTAGCGTAGATGCATTCGACAGTGATTTCTCAGGGGCAATATTTGATGAATGCTCTATGTTCAGCGTAGAGTCTTGTATTTTTGATGGGGCAAGCCTCAACAATACAGATTGGGATGAATGCAGCATTGATCGCTCATCGTTCCTAAAAGTACAGATGGATGATGCAAGCTTTATTGGTGTAAAAAGCACTCATTGGACAGTATCTGGATCTATGAAAAATGCAGATTTGAGTTACGCGGCCTTAGAAGAGTCTACTTTTAACAAGGCCGATTTAACAGGCTTGCATCTTGATCTCACGCGATTTCATGAGATTATGTTTTATGAGTGCCATTTGGACGGTGCGGATTTCAGAGAGCAGGACTTATCAAGATGCGGTTTTAGAAAGTCTAGCTTAATTGGAGCAGATTTTAGCGGTGCAATCCTTAAAGCAACAGGTATGCAAGAGTGTGACTTAACAACAGCCGATTTCACTGACGCCATTCTTTATGATGTTGATTTTGAAGAGTCTCATTTCAACAGAACCCTTTTAGCAGAAGCAATTATCCAAAAATGCATGTTTGATTACACGTTTATTATTGATACCAATTTTGATCATCTTTACGTCAAAAATAACTCGTTCAAAAACGCGCGATTTACCAACTGTGGTTTTGATAAGACAATCCTAGTAGATAACAATTTTGATTATGCTATCTACCAAGAAGATATGTTTAAGACCGCTATTGAAATGGATTAGACGAGTTAAGCAATAGAGGTGGTCGCAGCAAGTGTAAGAGAGCCACAAAGGATTTATTGGCCAGCCAGCACTGGCTACTTGTTGCGGATACCTAAGACCATCTCGTAGCAGAATAAAATTTTAGCAATCACAAACAACAAAGGTGCGACATGAATATAAATAATTTTGATTTCTATAGCGGTTTATCCTTCTTGGAACCTATCGAGGATTCAGAGTTAATCACAGGGCAGCTTGGCGTCCTTGCCTCTCATATCAACGAGCAGAACAAAGATGTTTTTTGGATCAATCTAACCTTTGATGTGGTTCTAAAACAAGATGGCATCTACCCTGTACGCATCCACTTGATAGACACAGTAGACGTAAAGAAAGGCGGTGCGATCGAAGCCTATGAAGAACGGGTAAATGCAGTAGATAATATTGATGATCTGTTTCTTGATGAAGATGTGCCAGAATTTAGAATGGCACTCTCTCAGGCGGTTGATAAAGAGATGATCGGCAGACGGGCAGGGCGAGTGTATGTCGATAACGCTAAGCTTACTGATGATACTGAGAACATGCATATATCAGGCAAGATTTTTGCTTATATCGACAATGCTGGCGAGATCGATGGTGATCTCTATGGATTGTCTATCAATAACGAGGTTCGCGCCTACTACAACAAAAGCGGCTATATTAACCTGCAGTTTCTCGATGTTATTGAGGCAAGACGAGTATTCCACGACTCAGATCGCAAGGATGAATATATTGAATATCAGTGGGCCGCATTTGGTCAAGGCGGAGACAACAAAGAAGATACCTTATCTGCTATTCACCATGTAGAAAAAGCACTTTTTGAGTTTATTGAAGAAAATGATAACGTCCTTCGAGTGCAAGACGATGAGACCGATTATGAATATTTGATGTGGGAGCTCACCGATTCACAGTTTGATATGAAACGATGGAGTAATGCTTCATCGAATGAAAAAAATAAAAACAAAGGCACAGCTCTGCTAACTTTGGTGCGTGAACGACTTAGAGTTGAAGTGCTTAACGACACTAAGAAAAAGAAAAAACGCAAAGATTACGTTAAGGTTAGATGCATTATTGGTTATGGAGATATTGCGATTGATGAAGTATTAATGCAAGCAGAGCCAACGCTAAAAAGTATTAACCAGGCAATCGAGCGTGGGATTGTGCAGCTAGACTTTGCTGCAGAGGTTCCAGAAGAGTTATTCAGAGGTTGGTAGTTACCAGCTAGTCAACAGACGCTAAGATGTTAGATGGAAATAATAAGAGGGCAAGTCAATGGAAAAGCAAAATTTATCCAAATTAGAACGGTTTTCTATTGGAATTTTGGCGCACAGAGTTGTTGATGTTAGCCTGGCGCTTAGTATGGCAAAGGAGTTGGTAGATAAAGCTAAGGTAGAAAATCTCTCAAACGGCAATGAGATATCAAAAAAAGAGGCTTTTGCTTTTGAATTACTAAAAAATAAGGATATTAACGTTGGTAGAGCTTGGATTATGGCAGGCACGTTGATTAGTGAGCTACAAACCGATTATGGGCCACAGGTAAAAAATATAGATTTAGAGAGTGATGCGACCGTTGAGGCTTCTACTGACACTAAGATCGCAGACATTGCAACATTACTACCTTTTGATCGCAGATTGGAAGTCGGGCAAGTATGGCTGAATTTAACTAGAAATTGGACAGTCGAGGTAGAAGAAGAAAATCTATGTGGTGGATACTTTAGAGATAGTGTCGCTCAAAACAAGGATGATCTCATTGATTTTCGCTTTATGACAAGTGCATGGGTGTGGGAGCTGATGCTGGAAGACGAAAGCAGGGAAGACTGCAAAAAACGTGCAATAAGAGAACGATCAGCAATGGCCAAGTCCAAGGAATTGCAAAAGAGTATTATTGACGAACCCAGCCTTAGCGTTCAGACAGAAAACCTACTAAGGTCAATCGGGATTGAAAGTTTTGCCGACTTACTGGAAAAATCATACGATGACTTGAAGGAAGTGCCGGGGATGGGTAAAAGACGCCTTCAAGAATTGATGGATAGCGCAGCAAAATACCGTTGGTGTCTGGGTATGCTTAAAATAAACATGTGAAAAATCAACTTAAAGGATGTGCTTTTATGGAACCGAATATGATCAGAAGTTTTAATTTACTAACCAGCATGTGCGCGATAGGCTCAGGGTTTTCTTTGGCTTATGCAGTGATTTTATACAGTCAAGATCCTTTTGCTGTAGGCAACGAGGGCATCAAAGAGCAACTGCATGACGCGCTTCTGATGTGCGGTGGCTTGTTTCTATTAAGCCTTTTGGCGTTTCTTTTAATGAGACTTTTAGCTAAATCCAAAGGTTATTTATAAACAGGCGGCTCTACATGAATGGTTTAGACCCAACATTAGTAATAAAATTAGCAATAACTTGCTTTTCTTTAGTTTCTTTTATAGCTCTTTTTATTTCTATATTTTTTAATAAAGCCATAGCTCGAAAGCTTTCAATTAGATTAAAAGATAGCCATCCAAGATACTCTAAATGTAATATCAGTGATCTTGACATAATGCATAAGCCTATCGTGGTAGAAATGACGTTGGCTGCGTTGTTTTTTAGCATAGCTTTAATGAGCAAAGCACTTAGTGATAATATTGGTCAAAATGTCTTGAGTCCTAAGATTAGTTATTTATTAATAGGATTAGGTGTTTTTATATTATTTATTCTTATCCCTTACCACCATATTGTAGCGAGAGCGAAATTTGAGCAACAATAAGTCTAGTTCCTAAATTTATCTTAGAACCGCTACGTTAGCGGCTTTTTTGCGCTCAAAGCTTGCCAGCAGCAGCTCATGCAGTCCTAGCGCTACGATCATAGGATAGCTAAGCCATAAAAAGACAAAAAGCTGATGACAGGTATATTATGGTTTTTAGTTAGATATTGATCAAACACATGGATGCCTAGTAATATCTCTGATTATTTATTAGCTTCCAGACTTAATATAACTTGATATTGTACGAATTATTGGTTATAATAAGTTATTGATTAGGCGGTTGCCAATCATAAAACTAATAATTAAAAAGGAATATAAAATGCCAAATTGGTGCGAAAATACCCTAGAGATTAAAGGTAGTAATCAAGAAATCGAGCAGATTGAAAAGTTATTACTTAATGAAAAAGGTCTTCTTGACTTCAATGTATTAACACCAATGCCAGAAGAGCTTAAAGGTGCGTATATCAATTTTTTTGATGGCAATATTAATATTCGCACCGCTTATGAAGATCGTTTAAGCGCACTCTGTCCTGCCGCCTTTATCGAGCAACTAGCCAAGCTTTACACGGCAACCAAACACCCAGCTTATTTAATTGAAAACATAGCCGTATTGTTTAATGAAAGCGTTATCTTTAAGGCTGACGAACCTATTGAACAAAGCATTACAAATGCGGTAAACGACTGGTTATCACTTGAAGGTGATGATAAGCAATGGGATACCAACCCCAGATCCAATCCACTTGTATCAGCAGTCTTAAAAGCAATGCAAGAGCACACCAAAGCGTATTGCCTAGAAACCTATGGTGATACCGACTCAGAGAGTTGGGCAAGAACAAACTGGGGCACAAAGTGGAATGTATGCTCAGATCCAACCACTCGGTCTAATATGGATGGAAGTTCGCATTACGGATTTCAAACTGCTTGGGGACCAGCAACGCAATGGTTTGATACACTGATTGATAAAATAGGTGAGATGGAAGACAACCATGCTAAGGTCTGCTTAAAATATGCGGAACAAGGTATGTGGTTTGGCGGCGAAGCGGGCATTGATGATGATGGCTTCACTTATGAGAACACTTATTCCGATGAAGACATTTGTGAGTTCTTAAATATAGATCCAGACGATATCCATGGCGAAGAAGATGCCACGGTGGAAATGGAAGATACTCACTCATTAACAGACAGTCCGTGGTAGAAACCGTCCTAAATTAACTTGAGAGCCGCTACCGCTATGTTAGCGGCTTTTTTGTGGGCGGAACTCGCCAGCCGCAGCTGACGCGATCATAGGCCTATGGTCATAGGGTGGCTAGGTCATATACAGACAAAAGCAACTACCAGTAACGGGTTTTATGATTGTTTGATTTGAGCGGGCAGGTCAAGTAAATAGAGCGTTTACTACATTGTAACCTTGCTCATTTATTTTAAATTAAATAGCAATAATCGCTTGTGATAGTACGACTTATTTGATATAATCATCATAGGAGATAGGCAACTGCCATCTTATAAATTATCGGAGAAAATTTATGCGCTATTTAAGTACCAATGTATTGACTGTTAAAGGTAGCCTGAGCTCAGTCAAGGCTGTAAAAGATTTAGTTTGTGGTGATCATGAAGAAATCTGGTTTGATATAGCAGTACCCTTTCCTAAAGCCTTAAATTCGCTCTTTAAAACAGTAGATAATATTTTTACTATCAACAAAGATATTCCTAAAGGCATTGGCAAGCTGACACCTGCCAAATTTATTGAGGCGCTGGCCGACCTAAATAAATATTTTCGTAAAGATGTCTATATTATTGAAGATATTGAACAGCATTTTGAAAACAACGATTGGTTTAAGCCGCGACAAGCTGTTCAGACCAGCATTGAGCGTATGCAAAACCACTACTTATCAGTAGACAAAGAACACGCTGACTACGCTAAGTCAGTGCTAAATGACAAATTTGTTACGCAGTTGCTGGACGCTATGCAATATAACAAAGGTGAGATATGTGACAATCTCTACGGTACTTCATCAACATACACTTGGCTCAAAAGTAATTGGGGTTCGGATGGTGGTTGGAACCATATAGACTATGATTATACTGTTGATGAAACAAATGATTCGGCATCACTGGTTATCATGTTTGAGATGGACTATGCACCGCCATTCCCATGGTTCTACCCATTGCTTGAGACCGTCAAAAACAATAATCTGCGTGATGTTGATGTGCTTCTAGAATATGCTGACAAAATAACAAAATTGTACGGATCTTTAGGGCTAAACTCTGATGGTGAAAGTTATGGCGAAGACCATAATAAAGATAATCAGAATCAGGCTTACGCCTTGCTTGAAAAAGTCGAGGCGAAAAGAAAGGTGGATACGGTAGCCTAGTATATTTTGATTTTGTCTAAAGCCGCCCTGATGGGCGGTTTTTTTCAATCAAAAATGACAACAAACTCCAATACACCAAGCCTCAAATAGCCTTATTTGCTTTAATACACTTGCTATTGTACGACTTATTGGGTATAATGAGTTATCGATTAGGCAATAAGCCAATCATCAAACGAATGACTAAAAAGGAATACGAAATGGCAAATTGGTGCGCAAACAACCTAGAAATTACGGGGAGCGATCAAGAGATCGAGCAAATTGAAAAACTATTACTTAATAAACAAGGGTTTCTAGACTTCAATACATTAATACCAATGCCAAAAGAGTTCTTAGGGCTTTTTTTAAATATTTTCGAAGGCAATGCTCAAGTCAATACGGCATACAAAGATCGTTTAAGCGAACTTCATTGCGATGCTTTTGTAGAGAAATTAGCAAAGCTTTACACGACGACCAAAAACCCAGCCTATTTGATTGAAGATGCGACGGCTCTATTCGAGAACAGTACTATCTTTAAGGCTGATGAGTCTATTGAACAAAGCATCCTAAATGCGGCAAACGCCTGGTTTATATCAAGCAATGGCAGCCAAAACCACAGCACACATCCTATTTTTAACCACGTTGTTAGCATTGTTCTAAAGGCAATAGAGACACATAACGAAGCGCATTTGTTATTAGCTCATGGCCATACCAGTCAACATGAATGGTCAAGAACAAACTGGGGAACCAAAAGCAATGTTTGTTTTGAGTCAAGTGGTCGGCTACACCAAGACGGCAAAATCGCATACAGCTTTTCAACATCGGCGGTTCCTGCAGATGTTTGGTTTGACACACTGCTAGATAAAATTAGTGCTATGGAAAATAACAATGCGAATATTTGTTTGAAGTATGTTGAATCAGGCTTTCTACTTGGCGGAGAGGCTGGCATTGGCGCTGATGGCGTTGCCTATAAAAAGAGCTATTCCGAAGAAAAGGTTTGCGGGATATTAGGGCTTGATTATGCAAGCGTCTTTGATGATGAAGAGGAAGCCATCTAATTGCACAGACCGCATTACCTCAAGAACCACCAAACAACAGACTTTCAGAAAAAGGATGATTTATGCCAAATACCAATAAAGAAGTTAGTGAAACCGTAGCACCTATTTCTCACGCCAAACATTTATATGCCAATGTGCAGACAAGCGATATGTTTGCTACCCAACAAAACCAATCTGGTGATGGAATCGACTATTACAAAGTGATTGGCTTTGGTGACGGAGATAACGAGCTGATTCTACAGAAAGTTGATAATATGGGGATTGCTCTCAATGAAAATGTGCCGTCTTTTATGCGCGCGGCGTCGATCACACAGCTTGATTACGACACACCTACCTATGTAGAGGTCGTCATAGAAGAGGGCATAGTAGCTCGACTGATGGGACCAAATACTCAATCGATTGGCACTACAAATATCGTTCACAGTGAGCTTGATGGGGCGGTAGTTGACGAGGCGGAGCTTGAGTCATCGGCGGCGATAGCAATAAAGCACTTGCAAGATGCCATCTTACTGATAAAGCAAGGCAAAAACGACGATGCGTTGGCCAAGCTATATCACACTGTGAAAAACAAAGTTTTTAGCAATGAAAATGCTGGCGGCAAGGTCTACACTGTGCGCTACAACCCTGCTATCAGCGAAGAAGCGTATGGTATTATCAAAGAGTACTGTCCACAAGATGAAGTTAGCGGCGAAGACGATTCAGATCTGTTTTCCATGAATCTAATTAGCAATTACTTCCTCGAAGAACATGGCGAAATGTTTGGAGAGCTGAGTGAAGAAGACGTAAACATTCTTTTTTCAATCCAAGAAGACTACATAGAAATCTAAAATAAGGAAGAAATGATGAGCAATACAGCCCATACACACAGTGAGATTAATCCTTTTAACATCAAAGTTAAAGATACAGGAAGTACTGATATCAAGATGTTAGATAAACCCGTCGTGATAGACCCAGCACCTAAAGAGATTGTGATCAAAAAAATATCAGAGTGGGTTCGACCGCACTAACAATCAAAACGCTCGACCTAAGTGTTAATCCAGTATATAATCCACTCAACACAATCGCCACGCTTAGTGCCCTATGGGTAACGCGCAAATTGGCGGTTTTTTTTGCCTAAAATTTAGCGTATGAGTAAGGTTGGTTTTACATATTACGCGCGCATAGCGACGGTCTATAAGCATAGGATAGCTAAGCCATTAACAGACAAGAGCAACTACCAGTAACGGGTTTGGTGATGGTTTGATTTAAGCTGGCAGGTTAATACTTGCAAGGGATTATTAGACTGCAAACCCAACATTTAATTTAAAATAAATAGTAATTATTTCTTGTAATTGTACGACTTATTGGGTATAATTGTTAGTAAGAGATAGGCAATTAGCCATCTTAAACTAAATAAAGGGTAATATCATGCAACTAGGAAATGATAATAAGAATAGCTGTAGCTTCGATCTAAACTCTGCAAGCGGCGAAATCTGCATCAACTTTGGGCAAAAGAGTGCGATGATTCGCTTTAATGCCAGCGCCGTTATCAAAAATATCGACGGAACATACGAACTTGAAGATCATGAAGTCACTCAAATAAGCACAGGGCGGTGCTGGTGGAACGATGCAGACGAAGCCTACGGTGATACAGACGGTAAAGCAGTGGCAGGCGAAAGCACCTCTTATGATGTCACAGGTGAAGAAGGTGGCATTAAAGATATCATATCAGGCGAAATTGAGTGGTATTTTGGCGATTTTGATAACGACCATTGGGAAGGCTGTCTCGAAGAAGCGGAAAAAGATGCCTACTTAGAAGCAATCACAAGAAAGTAGCCATTACCTGTTTGACACTATAAATAATCAACTAAAACTAGGAGTTCTAGCATGGTACGATTAATGAGATTTTTATCGAAAAACGATGCGGTTATCAGCCTTGATAAAACAGGCGAGATTGAGTGCATCGAGGTTCCAGTATTACAAACGCCTGAGACCGAAATACTGTTCAACAGTAAGTATTATGATTGGCGGTACAATGGCAAAGATACGCTTGCTAACGGTAGCACGATAGATCCAAGAGGTGAACACTTCTTCGAAGAGCTAGATGGCAGCGATCATGGCTATACTGAAAATTACCAGTCAGTAGGTCATTGCCCTTACGGTAGAAGCGGTGATGCTATTTTCTTTGATGGCAAAGTGTTAGATATTACTGGTGTCGATATTCACGAGAAATATGAAAGTGGCTGTGTGGTAGGGTGGAAATGGGCTGTATTCACTGATAAAAAATCAGCAGAGAGCGAGGCTGATATTGCAGAAAGATATTACAATACTTCACGCTAGTATTTAGCAACAGATTATTATCTCCGTCCATCAGACGGAGATTTTTTTTGGATAGAACAAATCGATGCTATAGACATAGGGTGGCTATAGCATGAAAAGACAAAAGCAACTACCAGTAACAGGTTTTATGATGATTAGATTTGGGCGGGCAGGTCAATAACTATAAGGGATTATTGCATTGTAATCTTGCTAATTTATTTTAAATTAAATAGCAAATAATACTTGTTATAGTACGACTTATTGGGTATAATGGTTTTAAGAGATAGGCAATAAGCCATCTTAAATTAATAAATAAGGAATAAACATGTCAAGCACACAGACCCCGACTAAAACAAAACTGTTTAACGATGATCTTCGCGAAGTGGTTGAGCTATCAATGAGTGCAGAAGAAGTAGACGCGATCAAAGGCGTTCGATATTCAGACACTCTGAAATTGCCTGTTATTGATGAAGATACCTTTTCAGAGCTGCGTGATAACTTCGGAAATAAATATCGTGACTATCAAGAAATTAGCAGTGAACACTTTGTTGACACCTGCACAAACCTGGATAGCGAGTCTAATGAAAGCAAAAAGGATTATGCTGCAATTTACGGTGAACTTGTAGAGCAAGGGTTTGATATTGAGCAAATCTTTAGAAAGATCCCAGAGCTATTAACCAGTACAAAACACTGAATGAGCTTGATGTATGTATGATGGTTTGATTATAATGGCCAAGCCTCAAAAAGCCCTTTAGAGATTACCTTCTCTCTTATCCCCGTCTATCACTGTTTGACGGGGTTTTTTTTTGCTCAAAATTTTGTTAATAGAAAAAATTGTATAAACCTGACTAATGTTAGATTATAGTAATAATTGCAATATGTTAGATGATTATTATCATCAAATCCTCATCTGTTTAGTACTAAACATTATCATAGGAATTTATTTACTGTAAGGACTAAGGACCTAAGCGCAATTCGCTAGGTGTTACTAAAAACTAAAATATGAGATTAATACAATGAATATAACTTACTTTAGAGGTGCGGAGGAATTGCAAAGTAGCGCTCCTTCCGAATCTCAGAACCCACTCGCTAATGACGAGGTTGATCACAGTGTGCCGACCGAGCTTAAAGGTCTGACTAAAACACCCGAAAATCTTCATTACGAAGTGATAGAAAAAATTAAAAATTACTTCCAAGACAAAGAAACCACAGCCTCTGAGGGGTAGATGTATGAAGATAAGAATACTTGAAACTGACAAAATAGAAATGCTTGATGTCAAAGACTGGCATGGAGGCGATAGTATCGGAATGTCGATTTCTCAGTCTGATTTTGATTGGTGGCAAGATCACATTACAGACATTGATGTGAAATCGAAATTTTTGGCCGATTTTAGATATATCAAGACTTGGCCAGTACAGCTACTGCAGGCTATTATCGAGATGCAGCGTGAGACTAGCCAGCAGGCAGATATAAGTCGAATTGGTGCGATTGAGTCATACTTTGGCGACACAGAAGAAGATGAGCCATGCCATAAAATCAAAAATTTGCGCATCTTAAGCAGGCTAGAGAGCGACGAGAAATATGACTATGAGTTTGAGCATGATACAAGCCGATGTAGGTTTGCGTTCACACTGAGTGATGTCCTTGTGCCTAAAGAGCGAGAAGCATCGCTAGTGTTTGAGAAAATGGACTTAGACGTTGAAATCGAAGGTCGAGTTACAGAGTCTTTTGTTGACTGTGACGACAATAGCATTGTCGTAAAAACCCCATACTTCAAGAACTGCAGCAAACACCTAAACAATGCAGATGAATATTGGACAACAATCTACTTCAAGTATTTGGTTTTTTGGTGTTCGTCCACACACAAAAAAACCCTTGGTGAGTTGGCGTTAGACTCAATCAAAGATACGTTTGCATCGAAATAAAATAACCATGTGATTATTTAGCCGTCCTAGCTACTAGGGCGGCTTTTTTGTGTTTGGTGCCTGCCAGCAGCTGACGCGATCATAATACTACGAGCATAGGGTGGCTAAGACATGAAAAGCAGGTACAACAATGGGTGACTGGTTAAGGGTAGGGCATTTGTGGTGGTAATTATTCAACTCTATTGGCTTATAACAATAACCAGCTTCTGTTTATTTTATATGTGCATAGCACAAGAAGCTTACAGAATGGAATACAAGCCAGCTAAAAGACTGAAAGCCAACGTCTTGAGGCGATGAGTACTGACTGGCTGGTCAGTTAATTATAGTCTTTAAATTATTGGTTTTATACTTCACACTCATTGTAATAAATACTCTTAAATGCTAGTATTATATAGATATTCACGGATACACACTCATTAACGAATAAAGCGCTTATGAAATTTAAAAAAAGCGTATAAACTTAAGCTTGATATTAATGTGGTTTGTTACTAAAGCCAATAATCATTGCCTATAAGGAGGTAAATCTAGAGGACCGTACTTGATAATACACTATACATAATACGAAACCATTGTTTGTTATTTGAGATGATGATTTCTAGCGTTACATGGACATACAGCACAACGAAAGGCTTCCTGCCTCTCTATCATGTATTGAACAACATTCAATACCAATTAAAACTTAAAGTAAGCGATTAACAATGGAAAATACAACATTTAAAGAAATTATTGTCTACAAGTTAGATGCCCAGCAAAACAATCCAACATTAGGGTATTTAAGAGCAGTAGCAGAAAAAATAGATGATACATATATCCCTTTAAACGAAAACAACTTCTGTCCATCAGGCAAGATATTTGTCACCCATGGTTATGAAGAGATAGACGCCAGATACTCAAAATTTGAACTATTTAAAGTGTCGGTGAAGGAAACGGAGTTTAGATCAGAAAGTGAGATCCGAACTGAGCGCAACTGCAAATATGTCACAAAATTCTCGGAGGCAACCAACCTAAAGCCGCGAGAAATGGTTGAAATCATACCTTGTTCACTACCTAACCCTAATAACATGGTTGTTGCTGTAAATAGCATCCCAAGCACAGTATATGTCTATCTAAATGATGCAGGCGTTTGCTATGGTCCATTCAAATGGGTAGAGGACGGCGAAAATCAAATCTTGCTTAAAAAACTTGATTCACCACTACCAGGTAAAGGCAAAGGACTCGCTAACGGCACTATATACAAAGCTGATTTTGAAGACATAAAACAGTATGTTCTAGATTGCCCTATTGTAGACGGCGACCGTTTCTATTTTGAAGGCATAACCAATCTACATAATGACTCAAATCTAGAAAAGATGGATTATTTCTCAGATGAAGATATTGTAAATAACTTCGTCAAGCTATCCAAAGACATCGGGTTTAGCAATAAAAAAATCGACCTGGCTTATCTTGAAGTGAATGTCAAAAAACATCCGAAGCACAGCCACAAAGAGTCAATGGAAAAATTAAAGCTTTTACGCTCTATCCATGACGATCAGATGTTATTTCGCAGCGGAGTTATTGATGAATTCAGTAAGTTCTTGCGCAGTGATGCAGGCGAAGAATTTATTAAAACCCACATCAACAATAACAAGGACTTGTACCTATCTGAGATTCGTGATGATTACCGCGCCAAGCTTGAGAACGAGTTCATTGAGCGCAGTAACGAACTTGAAAAGCTCAAAGAAAAGATTGCAGCCAATAAGCAAGAACTCGTAGATCTAGGCCGTGACATTGAAGAAACGAACAAGATCAAAGTCAACAGCAACGCGATTGGTATCTTGAAAGAAAATGAAGATCTGACGCAGGAAGTGAAGCAGAAAAAATCGCTGCTTGAGACATTAACCGAGCAAATCAAACCGCTTCAAGAGACCTACAACAAATACAACTCAATGGCTGAGTTGGAAAAAGAGCTTGCCAATATTAAGTTTGGTATTGAGTATGAATTAAAGCGCAAGCTTGAAATCCAAGAAGAGGTTAATCGAATAGAGGCGGCGTTCAATCAGGCTGATGATAAGTTGCGCGCCAAGCTTTTCGAGATGAAGCCGTTTGTAGAAGTTATTAACGGCAACACTGGTGTAGGTGCTCCAAATGTCATAAAAGACGTGTCTCAGGGTGTGATGTATCTTGAAACGCCTACTAATAATGCACAGAACATCATCAAGCATATTGAGCATGGTCTACGCGGGGAAAACAGAAACTTCTCAATCCTAGATGTTATCAATGTCACCGTAACACTGCAGCAGTCGTTTATCTCATTCTTAGCAGGTCTGCCAGGTGGCGGTAAAACAACGCTGGCACGTTTGATTGCTAAGATCTACGGTATCCAAGAAAACAGATTCTTAGATGTGCCTGTGGCGCGTGGTTGGACAGGACAGCGAGATTTAATCGGCTTCTTTAACCCGATCAACAATAAATTTCAATCAAGCAGCACTGGTATGTATGAATTCTTAACCGCTCTAAGTGAAGAGGCTGATGATGAAACCGTAAATGCAGCTTTAGCGCTTGTATTGCTTGATGAAGCAAACTTAAGCTCTATGGAGCATTACTGGTCTTCGTTCATGGGCATGACAGACTCACGCGGTACTGAGACGATACGCTTAGGCTCAAAAGACGTGCGTATCACAGACAACCTACGCTTCATATCAACAGTGAACTATGACAGCACAACCGAATACTTATCACCACGTTTGATTGATAGAGCACCTGTTATCGTATTGGAGCCGAATACGATCATCACAACATCAAATCAGCGTATTGATGAAGATAGCGCACCATTGATTGACGTGCCAATTTCTTACAACACAATGGAGAAGTTCTTTGGTCGTACCAACGATGTACCAGAGTTTGTTGGTCCTGAAATCACTGTTTACGATGCAGTTAAAGGCGTACTAGAAACGCGCGACAGTGAGCTTGGTAAGCCTGTAATCATCAGTAATCGTAAAGAGATTGCTATTCGCCAGTACTGCAATAAAGCACGACCACTAATGAGAGAGTTTTCAACTGACGACGACTTGTTAGCGATTGACTATGCAATTCTACAGATGATACTACCTCTGTTAAGAGGTCACGGTAAGAGTTTTGGCAAGCGACTGGCGAAACTAAGAGAAGTAATGGTTGATTTCGATTTAGAGCGCTCTGTGAGCTATCTTGACACCATTATTGAAAATGGTAATGCCGAGTCAAACACCTACGATTTCTTCTGCTGGTAAATTAAATGATTAATACAAAGGTTTATATAAACAAAAGAGAGGCCAATCTAGCATCAGCGATTAATATCGCTGATGCAGATGAAGTCCAGATTGAAATGACGAGCTTAGACAGTGGTTACTTCCATTCAAAACAGATTGATGTATTAATGGAAGACTACAAGGTGCCGTACACCAGGTCAGAAGACGGCAAGTCTATTAAAACAATAACCAACAACCTGTTTCGTGAGAGTTTTGGCTATAGCAACCTTCGAATTTTTATTGATGATGAACCTGCAGGCGATTTAGTATTTAACGTATCGACGAATGAGCGTAAATTCACTAGCATAAAAAACATGATGAATTACTTGCTAGAAAACAACGAGCGTATGTTGGATTTATGCTTTTCAAGAACCAAGTACAAATCAAGGAATGACGGGGAGTTTGAAGCCAGCTTTGACTCAGTGATTAGTCTTGCTGAAAAAATCATTGGCAACTTCAAAGAGAGAGGCGATGGACTAAAAGCACAATTAAGACATCGCCTTGAAATGGTCAAAGAGGATGCTAACGGCAACAACTTCTTCAATATCAATCCGTACGACATTATTGATAACTTAGATAAGTTGCACCAAGGCTATTCTCCCGATTCCGTACAACTGCTTGGCCGCGTTTATTCGTTAGACGGGGTTCAACGAGAGAATTATATCAATAGCTACGATCTAGAAGAGAACAAGGTGCTGCTTGGTGGCCTTTTATCTATCAGAGAAGTGCTGCTTGATATATTAAACACTATTGAAAAGCAGTTTGATGATCTGACCTACGATAAAGAGTACGAGGTTATTAGGCCTTACAATAGAACAGGCGGGTACGTGATTGAGGATCTGTACGCTCAGATAACGACATCAGGTATGGAGAGGCGCATCAACTTAGTACTAGATGATGTTAATGAGCTGCTATATTTCTTTCAAAAAGAGATTAATGTCACTCATCAAGGCTTTCATGCGCCTAAGTTGTCGCCGTTTGCTAGACGTTCAAGCTTCTACTTAACAGCTTATAGAGAGTTAAATAATTGGTACTCACTTGGGAACCCTAATATCGGTGTTGATCATGATTTAGCCAAAATAAAGTCAACTTCTAAGATATACGAATTGTTTGCACTCTATAAGATTATCGACGCCTTGCATAACGATGGCTGGCAGGTGACAAGCTCTGTTGAACACAACCTCTTTAAAAACTTCATACCCTCACAGGTTGGGTTTAAAAAAGAAGGTAGTACGCTCAGTGTACTTTACGAGAAAAAGATCAATGGCTTTAGTAATGAGACCAAACATAATGACTTGGTGGCGTTGAATAAAAACAACCCTAGAAGTCAGTATAATTACTACAACCCGGACTTTATCATCGTAAAAAATCAGCAGGATACTGTCAGTTATTTTGTGCTTGATGCTAAATATAGCAGTGCATACACTTTGGAGAAGCATGGGGTACTAGATAGCTTGTACGACAAGTACTTTAGCAATCTGGCCGTATATAACAAAGACGAAAGAACGCTCGATAAGAGCGCGATTAAGTCAGTTAATGCTATACATCCATTTGGGGATAGGTCGCTGAGTAAATGGCCATCATACCTACCAAGGATAATCCCTAATGTGTCGTCAATTTTGTTATTGGATAGCCCAAGTGGCTTAGATCCAGTATTAAGGTTGGTGAACGATGCAGCTTAACCTGGTTTATACCAAAAAGAGTTGTTTTAGATGATCCAATAAGACCATCTTATAAGTAAGATGGTCTTTTCAATTTGTTTTGAGCCGAGGTAATCATGTCAAAAATCAAAATAAACTCTGCGATCTCTATGGATACAAATGTCGAAGGCGAGATCTCGAACGTGTCGGATGGAAACCTTGTCATTCAAGCAAGAGGAAGCGTGGTCCATATCAGCGCATCAAACCAAGATGTGACCACTACTGCGTACATCACTACGGAAGAAGATTTGGATCGTGCAATTGCAATTTTAGCGCTGGCCAAACAGAAATACCATAAGTACGATTAGTAGAGACTTAATACGCATACTAACGGCCTTCGGGCATCAATTAGCAGAAACCGAAAAAAGGATGTACCATGACAGATAAAAAGAAGACACCAACCCAGGCGGATCTAGATAAATTAACATCGGCGCGTATCGCAGCGAGACTCAAAGCATCAGAGCTGAATGAAACGCTTGAAGAAGAAGAGTACAAAGCTCAAGTGGCCGAGGCGGCGTTAAATGAAGCAGACCGAGCAGTTAGAGATTGTTTGCATAATTCGTTAGCGGCTCAAAAAAAGGTAAATAGCGTCTTAACTCAGATGATTGCTGCATTGAAGGAAGGAGACAATCTAACGAAAAAGGAAAAGGCCATGGAAGAGCTTCTTAAGGGCAACTCAAGCGATCAAAAATAAAGTCACGATCGCCACAAAAAAACCGTCCTAATTACTAGGGCGGTTTTTTTGTGTGTCAGTGTTAGCAGATTGAAGCCAAACGAGACGAGTAATGGCATTCATACGATTGATCAGCTCTTCTGATTCTGAATGTATTGTTCAATAATATCTAATGACGCACCACCGCAAGAGCTTGCGAAATAAGACCTGGACCAAAGTACAGGTTCGTCATAAGCCTCTGTTAAGTCAACAAACTCACCCCTCATTCGTCTACTGGTCACTGATTTTAGGTTATTCACCAATTTGCTTAACTGCACTGTTGGCGGATACTGAATAAGCATGTGAACGTAATCTGCTTTACCGCTACACTCTGTTAGTTCAGCATCAAAAATACCGCACACCTCAGAAGCGCACTCACTAAAATAATCATGATGCAACTCACCTAAAACCTTTTTTCGCTGTTTAGTGATAAAGACTAAGTGAACATGCAAATTAAAGGCTGCATGCCGATTTTTATATATCTCACTCATTGTAATAAAGACTCTTAGGTTCAATTATTATACGCATGGTATCAAATACACACTCATTAATAAAGAAAGCATCACATTAAGGACGCAGTAACCAAGCTAGCTTCGCAGTCACCAGCAGCATCAATTAGACGTTCTAGCTACTAGGACGGCTTTTTTGTGCTTAAAGCCCGCCTGCAGCAGCTGATGCAATTCTAGCGCTATAATCATAGGGTGGCTATGCCATATACAGACAAAAGCAACTACCAATGACGGGTGGCGATTGCGGGGCGGCATGTCATTCGACTAGAATTATTATAGGTTTTTCATACTGGTTTATTTAAAATAAATAGCAGTTAAATATTGTATAAGTACGACTTATTTGGTATAATAACTTTATTAGTTAAGCTATTTAAGCAATAGGCCACTGCAACAACCATAAGGTAAAACAAGTAATGAATAACCTACAAAAACTGACTGATGATGCAGCGTTTGGTGACAGCAATCTGTCCAGTGGAGAACTTGGCGATATCAACATACTTATTGGTATCAACGGCGGTGGAAAAACAACGCTACTTGAAAGTGTATATCGTCAAATCAACGGCGTTCTAAGCTCCACAAATAGTGACATGAATATCTGCTTTTTGAGAGAAGAAAACATTGAATACGATGAGGCGCAAATCATCAGTGTCTTTAATTCAATTATTAATGAAAAGGGACGCTATCTAAATAATACTTTGGAATTAATTCAAAGCATTTATCCGTCCATCGTTGACCTCTCAGTTAGTTACGACGACCGCATGCTTTATGTTCATTTTGAAGACTCAAAAGTTCCTTTTAATGTCATAGGCGCTGGTTTTTATAACATAGTCAGAATTATTGTCGGTGTGTGGCGGGCGAGGGGCGGTTACATACTTATTGATAATTTAGGTAGAGGCTTGCATCTTGACTCTACCGACAGAATTTGCGATTACATCATAGAGAGCGTGGCGCAAGATAATACGCAGGTATTTATCAGCACACATTGTCCTACGTGTTTGAGCGGGTTTAGAAGCGGTGATGTTGAATCGAATTTGAAAACCACCGTTATTAACGTTAAATCAGCCTACCAGTTACCGAACGATGTTATTGATGCTGAAATCTCAAACTTCTAAATATTCCTGAGTGAAAAGTCGTCCGATATGGGCGGTTTTTTTTGTGCTCGGGACTTGCCTGCAGATGCTCACGCAACCCTCATGCTATGGTCATAGGGTGGCTATGACACTAACAGACAAAAGTACCGGTAACAGGTGTGTTGGGATTCGTGACTCCTAGATCAAAGCTACCCACAGGCAAGTTTACTTATTTATCACTGGATTTATTGATAACATTGTTAATATATTGCTTGCGTTAGTACGACTTATTGGTTATAATAAGTTATTGATTAGGCGACTGCCAATCATTAAACTAATCGAAAATAAGGATTTATTATGTGCGCTGAAATTCAATTCAATGGAAATACAATCAATAGCATCGAGGACCTAGTTTTAGGTAAAAATCAAACTATTGAGATCACAGGCGTTGGCACTGAGCAAGTTAATATCTCGCACACATTTGCAGACAACGGCGATACTGTGAAGATGGCGCAGACGGTTACGGAGCTCATGCTAAGCTACTCAGCAGGGTATAGCATCGGCATTGAGCTTATTGGACAGTTTATGCTTAATGACACCGACAACCCTGATATTTTTACCAATACTTCTACTTTAGCCGACGCCTTGAAAGAGCGTGAGTTTACGTTTGATTTATTTGGTCACTACTTGGGCGTAGAGCCAGACGAAGTACTCTCTATCACCCCTCACGATAGCCAGCAAAAGATTGCTGCAGAGATTGATCAGCTAGTAGCAGAGTCAGATGGATGGTTTGCTAGTCGCGTAATAAAAGAACTCGCTGGTGCCATCAACAACAAAGAGCACAGCTTAGCTACTGAGATTTTAGCTGAATCAAAACAAAGTGCAATTGAGCTATTAGAGAGCAAAGTAGGGTAGACTGGCGGTGCGTTGAACGCTCAAGTCTAACGACCTAATCAATTTCTACTAAGTGTAGATATATGTACCACAACGCATAATACTAGCAATCAATCAAAAGAGAACTCAACATGAAAAACTATTTAAGCCTAGCGCTGGCGAGTGCGGTATTTTCAGGGCTGACAGGTTGCATGCCTGCAGAACAAGCTGAAATTCAAGTAAACACCGAACAACCAATAATGAGCGCCGAAGAAAAAATCAATTATGATAAGGCGCTTGATGGCGAAAATGCGATGCCTGCTGTTGGCTTTCCAGCGCAAGAGGCAAGCGAGAGCGGCAATCCGTATGAGACGGCAGACACGGTACGATCAGACCCAAATACAGACCTCAAAAAAATCATTGATGGTGAAAAAGGCCAAGCAGCTCTAGAAGCGGGCAAGGCTGCGGTGATTGCTGGTATCTCCGCTATCGACCAAGATCAAGTTAAAGCAGTTGCAAGCTCAATGATTGGGCAGGCGGGTGAGATTACCAAAAAGTATGCAGATAGCGCGCAGGCTAAAATAGAAAGCTCTAATATTGGCTCAGACTTGCCTGCAGGCTGGAAAACAGCAGTGCCATCAGGCGTCCGTGTTATTGATGGCGACACTATTGAAATCAAGTATGACGATGGCCGCCAAAGTGACCGTGTTCGCTTGAATGGTATCGACGCTCCAGAGTCCTCTCAAGAGTATGGCACCGCAAGCACTCAAACCTTGCAAAAATGTGTGAACAGTGGGCCGGTAGCGATTCGTTATCAAAAGGAAGACCCTTACGGTCGCTTATTAGGTGTGGTTATGGCAGGGGATGCAGACTGCAACTACAACCAGGTTAAAGTAGGATCTGCATGGCATTATAAGCAATACCAAAAAGAGCAGCCTGCAGGTAATGCAGACAAGTATGCGACTGCTGAGAATCAAGCCCGAGCAGGCACCAAAGGATTGTGGGCTAACAGCAACCCACAAGCGCCTTGGTCGTACCGCCGCGACAAAAAATAATAACGATGTTCTGAGTGACTAAGAGACCGCCAAACAAGGCGGTTTTTTATGGCGTAAATTCGCTTTATTTTTTAAAATAAATAGCAATAAACATATACTTTGTACGACATATTTGCTATTATATTCTTTAATAAAAGATAAAACGACCGGCATTAGCACAACGCTAAATTTCGAATTCCTATAAAAAAGGTAATCAGACTATGACACTAACAAAACATGAATACATTGCCTTGGAGATTTTCAAGCATAAAGACCTAACGGTAGACGAGGCATGGTTAAAAGCGGCGGAGTTATTAGCAAAGTCTGATGAGCCTCAAATCAAACAGCCGGTCTTGGACGCAACATCAAAATTCGCCTCATTGATTGAGACCGACTTAAATACGCTTTACTTGACCTGCATTCCACCAAGAGAGCGAAAACTGGTTGTTGGACAGGTTTGGCATAACTGCCATAACAGCTTTAGCATCAAGATTACTCAGGAAGTTATTGATGAAAAATACAATAAACCAGGTGTATACAATCTAGCGGCAGCCATTGAACCTAGTGATCAGCCTGCAGTAAACCAAGTGTTCTTAGAGGGTGGATGGGAATGGGAGCTTATGGAAGCAGGCGAAAGCGACATAGACTGTGAAAACCGAGTAAAAAAAGAGCGTGAGAGACTACGCAGGCTAGAAGTGTTTCAAGCCACGCCTTTTGAAACACAATACAAGCTGGCAGATACCAACTTAACGATCAGAACGACAAATATTTTGAAGTCATTAGGCATCTACAGTTATGCAGACTTGCTCCAAAGAAGTTCAAAAGATCTTATGAAAGAGCCAAACTTTGGCAAGAAATGTCTTGCAGAGCTCATTGAGGTATTAAGTAAACACAACCTATATCTAGGTATGCTTAAAACCTAATCCAATACCTTTCGCGATGTTTTCATATAATCAATAGTGAATACTTTAGACATCACACTCATTCATCGCCAAACTACTTAGGCCGTATACAGGAAAGTATTAAATGAGCTATAAACGGGTTAAAAAACCCAAGGCTAAGCCAAATAAACCGTTGGTTGCAGGAAGGGCGCTCATTGTATTGACGCTAATATACTTCGTCATTGAGCTGATTATAAACGCTTCTGTCTATGGCCAACTAAGCGGCTCAAGCGATATGCTTATGTCGGAGGTGATGGAGTTTTGGGGCAAGATTATCGCCGGACTTGGCATAGGGTTATTGATAACTCGCTATCAGTTAGCCAAGCGCACCAAACAAAACTATATCAATACCAATGGGTATATTTATAAAACCTTCTTACTTATCTGCCTGGCCACAATACCTTTAAGTTTTGTCTTACAAGAAAGCTTAATTCATTACGTCACCAGTCAAGCCAGCGATGAAGATAGAAACAAAGCCATCTTGGTGTCTGCCGCTCACAATACAATGGTGCCGTTCTACGTGCCATCGAAACATAATGATTGGCATAATCTCAATCCATTAGACAAGCTTGTATACCCAGCCAGCCGATTCATGACACGTCGAAGCTATTGGTATTGGGAAAGCAAAGGCGCTGATATGGAATCAAGCCTGCCCTGCAGCATCGCATCAACAGCTAGCATCGGCGCAACGAATGACACAGACAAGGTGTTTTTTGCGTACAAGACCATGCTGACGAGCATTGATGAAGATTTTTACAAGCAGGTCATTAAAGATCATTACTTATGCGCTTTTGAAGACGAGCGTTACTTTACCAATCGAACTTCTGGCACTCTTAATAAAAAAGACTTGTTGCGTGAAGCATACAGAACGCGGTACAACCCTGCTGTAGAAAAATATACGAAATATACAGCAGGCAAGTTTGGGCGTAAGACTGCAAAAAAAATAGCAGATGATGAATGGCGTAAGCGCATGGATGAAGTCTATGGGTTCAAAACCACCATAAAACCAGTCCCTTTATATCATGAAATGAAAGGCATCAAGCCAGGCGAGTCTTACTTCTACGATCATCCCGATACTAGACGTTACTATGCTGAACAAACAGGGATTAAAGACCTATATCCAATTGATGAAGACTTTCCAGTACTGGCTCGTAAAAAACTCAAAGAAAACCTACCTGATCAGATAATCCCTGCCTATATATCAACAACAGGGGAACGCTCAGAGGCCTCTAAAGAGCTGACAGATGAGCAGATAGTAGAACAAGGAAAGAAAGCTTATAAAGCGATTGTAATGCCTATGATTGCACTTGGGCTATCATGCTTCTTTTTGATATTGAATATGATATTGGCCATTAATGGAGTAGTAGACAAATTCGTGATAAAGAAGCTGGCGGGTGATGCTAGCAAGTCGGAAAAACAGTATATAGAAAGACTGGATACGCTTAATATTTTTAATAAACCAATTTTTAGTGATGCGCGGGTTTATAAAGAATATGAGTTCATGAGAGACAATCACTTTAATAAGACGTTGCAAAGAACAGTGCTTAAGTTTATGTATAATCCGATTGTTTACCCATTAAAGTGCTTATCACTCAAAGCGTTTCTCATCGTAGCGCTGGCTTGGTTTATCTTTTGGCCATCCCTACAAACAGGTCAAGAATATGAGGCTTTTGAAGGGACAAGTTTTGAGCAGTCAGCGAAGTGGCTTTACTATCATGAAAGTAATCTGATCCCTGTTTACAATGCTAGTTATGATGCCCTTAGTTATGTGGCGAGTGGCGGGGAAGAAGACGGTGATTTATGGACTGTTTTAATAGGAGTAATAACAAAGTAGCGTACTCCTACCACTTCTCGTTAAGCTTAAGTGTCGTATGCGTGAGACACCACAATCAAAAGCCGCTCTAATACTAGGGCGGCTTTTTTTGTGCGCGAGTCTTGCCAGCACGATTAAATGCCAACAACCAATCTAGAGTAATCCCTACCCAGAAGTTAAAGGAATTGAGCGTACTTTGTAGCATTTAGGTTCAGAGGCATAAGCCTTCAAGTCCTCAATACTTAACTCTTGGCCACGCAGTTCTGGCGGAATCATCAAAGGCAGCTCAGTGAAGCTATTGGTCAAGCAACTCAATGAATGAGGCAAGACACCCACAACATCCTTACCCTTGATATCCTCAACGCTGGCATGCTCAATCACAATAGCTGTATCGTCGATTAAGCCGATACTTTTCAGGTAAGTAGTCAGGTTGCGGTGACGGGTTACTACTAATGCATTTTCAATTACTTGCATAACACTCTCCTAAAGCAGACCAAGAACGCCTTGGCTGTCGATGAGAGAATAATAGCTCGATGAAAAATCTTAACTTTGAAATGGCAAGCTTGTGGGTTTCCACCAAGATTTGAAATACAAGATAATTGGCTGCTTTTTTCAAAGTGGGTAAGTCCTGCAGCTAGGCACTCAAACCCAAGTGTGATAATGCTTTTACCTACCTTATATTATTAAAATAAACAATGATAAAATAGACTGTGAGATGATTATCGGTATATAATATACCCACAGGTTTGGCGAATGCCGGCTAGGGACTGTGAATCCTCATACAGCAAGACCAATAACAAACGATCGAAGTCAAAATCAGCAATACCATAACGTACAGAAACCCAAACATCGCACATGCTTGAAAAATAGCATAAAAACAATACCAGCCAAAAAGGATAAGTAATGTCCAAATCAATCATACCTGAACCACCAAAAATGAAATCTAATATGAGATATTTTCATGTGGCATACAATACGATTGAATCTAGTGGACTCTGGAGTCATGGAAGCATAGCGTTCGCCAATGAGACGATGTTCAATAAAGGTAATTTGCAGGCGGTAATAAAAGAGCAGTACGGTCTTAAGAGCGCCGTGATTGTAGACTGGCAGGAGTTTAAAAGTGCAGAAGACTTTGATAACTTCAATAGCCCGGAGTACGCTGAAAGACTGGATCGCCCTGTTCGATGGTTCTCTGTGAGATATAACAGTTTGAATGAAAATGGGGATCAGGGTTACGGCAATTCAGAAGTAATGGCTAAAGGTATGTTTAGTCAAGAATGGTACTGCTCATCAAAAGAAGATCAGTATGGTTTGAGCAGAGTGAGCATTACAGGTTGGACGGAGTTTGATAACGAAACCGATTTCAATATATTCACCGGACAATAATAATTGACAATCAAAAGGATTTCACATGCAAATAGAAAATAGTCAAAAACAAACTAGATTTGAGATCCATTTCAAAAAGTTTATTATTTTTTCGATACTAACAGTTGTTGCAGGTGTACTTGCTTACGGACAGCTAGATATTCCTAACATGGCAAAAACTGTATCGGCTATCATCATGATGTTTTTTGCTGGGTCGTCAGCATTAAGCTTTATTAGAGCTACTATATAACCTCTTAGAGAGCGGGTACGAGGCGTCAGAAATTACCGATTGGTTAGATTTCAAAGTTGGTAAACCTGAGCTGCTTTATACAAGCTTGAGGAATAAACTCAATTGCTACTTAACCCTAAAATCAAATTTAAGCGATCTTTTACTGTTTTAGGTACAAATCCTTATTTTCGATGCTAACGTCAAATCTGGGCGACGTGAGACGGCATTAATTGCGTTTGGATAACGTATCAACAACACGAAAATACAATCCATTACTTATTAGCAGGATAAACATTTATCAAAAAATGTTGAATAAATGTTGCTTTAGTACGATATATTGGTTATATTATCTTTGCGTTTAAGACGTTTTAAGCGATTCGGTTGGTTTTATTTACATTAAAAGCAGGGTGTTATAAACAACACTCTAATCACAAAAAAATTAAAGGTGGATATATGAAAGCATTGTCGTCGGTCATGGTAGCGGTTTTGGCAGTCTTGGCGCTTACAGGTTGTGGTGAAGAAGAAGTGAGAACAACACGCTGGTATCAAGACAATCCTGATGAGATCAAAAAGGTTCAAGAGCGCTGTAAAGCAGAAAATGAAAAAGGCTACAAGGTGGAAGGCGCGTTAAAAGAAAATTGTGATGCTGCACGTCGTGCCAGATCTATTATCATCCGTGACAACGCGGTTATTTAGAATATCCTGATGGTTACAAGAAAATCTCAATTAAGCGCTCTGATAGAGCGCTTTTTTTTGACCAATTTATCAGCCAAAAACATTAAAAACATTAAAAACACTAAATGACGCAGAGAAACGATATTTCAATAGTTCGATATATCTCTATAAGCCAATGAAACTAAGCGAGACAGAATTTTAGTATCGTTTTGGTTTTTTTAAAATAAACATTAATAAATTATTGATGGTGTACGAAATATTGGTTATAATACCTTTTACTGTTAAAGGTTTGTTTTGTTCATTCAATAACAAGAATATTTGGTCTGCGTCAAAAAGTGTTTTTTAGCACAAAACCTTATTACCAAAGGCGTTCAGCGCTTTATTAACGGGGTGATTGGCCTGATGTGATAACTGAACCACACAGATTTAGGCGGAACATAGCAGTGGAAGCACAAACCCCATAACAAATCAGTTGGAAGCTTATTTGCACTTGTATGCTTGTTCACATATCTAATAAAGGACTATCCATGAACAAAACTTTCGGAAAATTTATAAAGAAATATATTTTAGGTAATACCCGACCATCTAGCAATATTACTCATGGAAACAGCAGGCAGGGTAACAACGATACTAAAACTATCTCTATTGACTTGCAGCCATTTGATTATATTGAGTCAGATTTTGCGGCAGTAATTGATTTTGAGATATCAAACGAGAGCGCGATCGAAATAACAGCCGATAGCAATTTATTGGAATTAATTACCTTTACCTACAAGCGTGGCAAATTAGAGATCGGTCTAAAGAGTGGTGCAGGTTACAACACTCAAAACCCAGTGCGTGTATCAATCAAACACTCCCACTTATCAGGGGCATCAGTAGATGGTGCGACTAAGCTGTCGTTAGAAAATATAAAGCAAGCCTTAATCACTATAAGAGCATCAGGTGCCGCTAAAGTAAAAATACAAGGCATGGTCAGCATACTAAACCTAGAAGCAAGGGATGCTGCTACCGTAGACGCCAAAAAACTAAAGACCAGTAACGCGGATATCAAAGTATCAGATGCAAGTGTTGTCAAATCATCAGTGGTTGAGCGAGTTAATATCAGAGCGTCAGATGCAGCCCAGGCTTTCATCTACAGTAACCCAGAAATAAAAGAGGTGGTGAAAAGAGATGCAGCGACCATAATATTCAAGAAATAATGGTTCACTTTTCCTTTCTGTATTTTCTCATACAACGAATATTCAGAACTCTCAAACAACTCAAAAAAATTCAAATTAAAAAATTCGTTTAAAAAAGGTTTTTATTTAATCCTGTTTAATCTTGTTTGACCTGTTTAACCCTGTTTAATCCTGTTTTACTTGTTTAGAGCGTTTTTTCCCTTTTTAAATCATGTAGTTACAACGCTTAAAAACACTAAATGACGCAGTAAAACACTAAATGACGCACTATCACACTAAATGACGCACTATCACACTAAATGACGCGCTATCACACTAAATGACGCACTATCACACTAAATGACGCACTATCACACTAAATGACGCACTATCATACGCTAAATATAACACGTAATATTTAATGGTTGATAACAAATTTTTAATGCAGTAGGATGGTCGCTTATCTTGATAAACATTAGGAACACCATGGAAAACAATCTTGTTACCAAGTCAAATGATTTGGTTGTCGCAAGCTACTCTTTGACACGCAACGAACAAAATCTCTTACTTGCCTGCGTGAGTCAAATCAACTCACTGCCAGGTGCGCCTGCCGTGTCTGTTGAGAGTAGATTTACAGTAACGGTTGAGCAAGTTAAATCTCTTTTTTATAAAGGTGCGACTAAACGCAATGCTTATAGAGATCTAAAAAACGCAGCAGATCATCTGTTTGATCGCGAGGTTACAATCAAGTTGGAAAATGACGAAAAGCTAAGAACTCGTTTTGTCTCTAGTGTTAAGTTTCAGCCTAATGATTCTCAGGTTGTATTACGTTTTGCAGAAGACATCCTGCCGTACTTAACTCAATTACAAGCTAACTTCACGCGGTATCGGCTAAAGGATACTGTAGAACTTACTAGCGTGTACGCAGTGAGAGCCTTTGAGCTGCTGTGTTATTGGGAAGGGCAGAACCGATGGTCAGAAACTTTAAGCTTAGACGACTTTAGAGTAATGATGGGCGTTGAGGACAAGTATCACCAGTTCGGCAACCTAAAATCACGCGTTATTGATATCGCATTGAAACAGGTTAATGAAAACACACTTTACAACGTTACTGCTTCTTATAAAAAATCAGGAAGAGAGTATAGAGCGGTCACATTCAGATTTTACAAAAAAGGCGCGATACTACTCACTGATGAGACAGGGGCATTATCAATCGAAAAAATCAAACGGATTGTTAGGTCAAAGCTGTTTGAGGCAGATTATAATGACCACATCCTACTGTCGGTAGAAGCGCGTGATAGCAATGCAGCGTTTTGGGCAAAAGCAGAACAGCTACTAGCATCACAACCTAAAGATTTCGCCAAAAGACCTTTTGACGAATACTTAAAAACAAGAAAATAAGCCATAGGGGTAGTACAAACATGTTGTATGTTGATTTTTATAAAGAGTGCGGGATAGGTTTTCAGCTTATCGGTAATTATTTTTTACTAGGTGACGGCGAGGCTGGACACATCAGAGAGCTAAAGCCGACGGTTGAGACTCACTTCCGAGAAATATTTGGAGTAGAGCATATCAACTGGCAACCTATTGATGAATTCATGGCCGCTAACGAGACCAGTTTTGGTAAGCATGAAGACTGGAATGAAATTGCCACCAAATTGTCATTTGATCACAGAACTGCACATCAAATGGCTTGGATACTACTTAAGCAACGAAAAGGCCTGGTGCCATTATCAAAGTCCAGCTTGCCAGATATCCGCGCACTGGTTGCCAGTTTTGGCTACCGGCTAGATTATCTAATGACCGACAAGGATCAAAATGTACGCGCAACTGTTGCAGAGCAAGGCCATGGGTTAGAAACTCTAATTAGAGACGAGTCGTCACGGGTTAGAAGCAGTGTTGCAGAACAGAAGTATGGGCTTGAAAGGCTGTATAAAGATAAAGCGACCGATGTGCGCTGTGCGGTTGCTAGACAGGGTTATAACTTACCAATACTGATATCAGACAAGTCGCCAAATGTGAGAGCGGAAGTGTATAGACAAGGCTTTGGTTGGGATATTCTAGAAAAAGATGAAAGCGCCATTGTAAAAAAAGCAATTCGAGAGTTCAAAGAAGAGAGTTCAAGATATTAACGCTCTAAAATCTTCCGTACAAGGATGTGCAAAATTACATATTCGTTAGAATTAATATTGTTTAATTACGACTTATTGGTTATAATATACTCTAAAGACTAGGCATAAAGCCAGTTATTATTCGATTAAGGGTAGGTATGAAAATTTCAGGAACAAACCTCAGTTACGTTCTAAATGTCGATACCAATAGTATCGTTGCGATCCCATGTGATGATGAGATTGTTGTCAATCATGGCAATATATACGATTTTGGCCGTCATGGAGTCAAAGCAATTCAAGGATCTGATTACAACAATCTTTCAGAGTTAATTGACTTGCCAAATGACGATAAAAAACATAACAAGGCTTTCTTTGCTCAGTTGTGCAAAAAAATAGCGCCAAGTGATAGCAACCTAACTAAGCAAGCATACATGCATATTTACGATGTGCTGGAGTCTACTTGCGGTATGCGTTTGGTAGGTATGCTTAATTATATTGCTAATCTTCATACAGACTGGCAGCAGGAGTGCTTAGGTGATTTGTTGCTAAAAACATTCTTCAATTGGCATGGAACCAGCTTAACCGAACAGATGAAGATGGCTCGTGATTACATTGAGAAATATACGCAATACTTTTATGAAACCGACTTCATTTCCCCTGCGATACAGTCGCCAGTAGAATGCGTGCATTTCCTTTACCGCACATCGCATCTGCCTGTTTGTGAGGTAGCATAAACGCAAAAACCCTTAAAATATACTTGTTTTAGTACGACTTATTGGGTATAATTGTTAGTAAGAGATAGGCTGTCAGCCATCTTAAAAAAAACAAAGGGTTACTTATGACATCGCCATTACAGGAAAAAGAAACAACCGTTAGCGGTTACATTGCAGAAGCTATTAAACTGGTGGCCAGTAGCGATCTACTTTGCTTAACCGCCCTTGAAAAAGAGGACTCTACTGCTGACGATAACTTTGACTATTTCGATGAAGAATTGTTGCAGGTGATACTCGACTCAAAAGTCGATGTAGGCGACAGTGCGACAAATATCAATCAATGGCGCACACAGAGTGGATCTATTGAAGGTGATGAGGCTCACGTCTCATTACTGGAGTCTGGATACGCCGAGATTATTAGCAAGGTAAATAGCCTAGCAGCAGGGCAGTCAGAGCTTAATTATATAGACTCACTTATCAAAACTTGCCGAACTCAAATCGAAAGCCAGCTAAGCTTTGATATTATCGAGCGAACTCATGTAGACCGCAAAGATCTAATCGGTACAAGCGATGCGATCAAATATGAATTTGACGTTAAAGTATTAGGCTGCCAATTCAAGGTAAAAATGAGTCAGATCTTGAATGAGCGGGGCAGAATTAAGATATACACATTGCCGAAGATAAAGGCGGAGCCTGGAACAATAGATGGTACTGTCCAAGCATATCTAAGCGATGTTCTTGAGTGTTACTTCTATGGTTGGTGCATACTTGACACCAATGTCATCCCCAAGCGTTAATTCCATCAAAAGCCGTCCTAGATACTAGGGCGGTTTTTACAGCATTCAGTGTACTATGAGCATAGGGTGGCTATAGCATTAACAGACAAAAGCACTACCGGTAACGGGTTTTATGACGGTTCGATTTAGGCGGGCACGCGCTTGTTTAATGAACTACCCGCTACCTTAGAAGTAAGGCACTTCTGCGCTAAGGTGTTAAAAAACATCAATTACAATTTAAAAAGGAATTGCTATGAAGCAGAATAAACTTACCAAAGAACAAATAGCCGCTAATATCGAGCGAACCGGCCTACCTAACCCGGATTTCAAGCTTCCATTGTCAACGTGGTTGCTTGCATTTCTAATAGGTCTGGGTTTTGTGACTACAATACTTTATATAGGCTTGAGTGCGAATGCCGAAAGAGAAGAAAGAGAGGCAAACAGTCCCAATGTAACACAAGCTGGGGTATGGATGCGCGGTGCCGCAGGACTACCTAAAACGCCCGAAAGTGAGGTTTTCATTAGCGAACTTGGTGTCGCGATGAGTGATGGCAAGATTTCTGACGAAGAGTACACCCGGCTATCGACCGACTACGATGTATTATTAGAAAATAAATAATAAATAATGCTTGTCATAGTACGACTTATTGGTTATAATGGTTATAAGAGTTAGGCGCTTAGCCACTCCAATTCAACTAAAAACAGGGGTTTATTATGTCAGACAATAGCAATCAAACTGCCACAGCCGTTCAAAAATTCTTTGAGACCCGTTCAATCAAACGGATTAGTAAAGATGGGGTAAACCAAAATTTCAACATCGTTAATGACGACAATAATGTTCTTTCTGATGGTGTTACCGTAAGTTGCTGGAAAAACCACCTATGCTTCTCTGGTGCTTATGGTACTTGTGTATTCAAAGTTAGCGGCACCAGTAATTTACTGGATTTATTTTCAAGTGAAAGCATCAGTGCTGAATATGCCAAAGAAAAAATGGTAGCCTCAAGTTTTAATGATGATAGCCAGCTTGAATTCGCAGTGGGAATTATTAAACATTTCGCTCAATCTCTAAATCTCTAATCCTTAGATTGTCAGAAAAAGCTTGCGAAGATCGCAAGCTTTTTTCGTTTCTTAGCTAACTTAGCTATCTTGTAAGCAAGTAGGAGAGGTGATGCAGCAAAACCTAACTAATTTATATTAAAATAAATAGCAAATATATCTTGTTATAGTACGACTTATTGGTTATAATAGTTTTAAGAGATAGGTAATCAGCCTTATCGTTAATTAATAGGAATTGTTATGAGTTATTTTGATATTTACTTGACCGTTATGATTGGTGATGTAGCTAAAGGTGTCGTAAACCGAGTAGAGGCCAATGATCGTCATCAAGCAATCGTAGCCGGGTTTACTGACGAAGTTCGTAATCTGAGTGATGATGAAGTCGTTGAGATGCTGAAAGGTGCAGAAAAAGGGCTTGGCAAGTACGAAGTGGACGACCACGATGCAGGAATTGAACTTGATAAGGTCATAGATCTGTTCGAAGTGCCAGTCATGGTTAACGGTAGAGAGGCTATCGCCTTGCTCCCCGATCCGACTTGGAACGGTATGCCATATTACAAAAAATAAGCTGCATAATACACCGAAAGTCGTCTTAGGATACTAAGACGGCTTTTTTGTGCTTAAAGCCCGCCTGCAGCAGCTGACGTGATCCTTGCGCTATAATCATAGGATGGCTAATCCATGAAAAGACAAAAGCACTACCGGTAACGGGCTTGTTATATACCTAAATATACCAAAAAAATAGCAAATACATAAAAAGCAAATACCCATCGGCCGATGATATCTCTGGTTGTTAATCGGTCGATTTATGGTCTTTTTTATACTTCGTATAAGTCGGTCAATCTAATGGTTATTTTTGATGATCGGTCGATCTGCAGAAGCATACAAATACCAGTATGTCTATTTATCAATATACCAAAATATACCAAAATATACCAAATATATAAAAAGCAAATACCCATCGGCCGATGATATCTCTGGTTGTTAATCGGTCGATTTATAGTCTTTTTTATACTTCGTATAAGTTCGTATAAGACGGTTGATTTATTGGTTCTTTTTTCGCTACGCTGTGTTTATGGTTCCCATAAAACGGTTGATCGTATCTTGCATTTATTAAACGGTCATTTTGAATATGCTTCTTGAGTAGACGGTTCTTGTATCACTATGCCTGAATTAGACGGTCTTTATGCGGCTCTTCGTAGGTAGATGGTTCTCGTATAGTTATGATTGGTCAGATGGTCATTATGCCTCTCTGTAGATGGTTTGCTTCATTGTCTTCTGCTGATATGTCTCTCTGTAGATGGTTTATTGGATTGTCGGCTCATTCGATTGTCTTCTGCTGATATGTTTCTCTGTAGATGGTTTGTTTGATTGTCGGCTCATTCGATTGTCTTCTGCTGATATGTCTCTCTGTAGATGGTTTATTTATTTCGTAAGTGTATTAATTATCTTCTGCTGATATGTCTCTCTGTAGATAGTTTATTTGATTGTTGGATCATTCGATTATCTTCTGCTGATATGTCTCTCTGTAGATAGTTTGTTTGATTGTCGGCTCATTCGATTGTCTTCTGCTGATATGTTTCTCTGTAGATGGTTTGTTTGATTGTCTAGATTATTTGGCTGGATGGTCTTTTGATCGTAATTTTTGGCATGTTTGGTACGGTTAATAGTATTAGTTATTGCTTTCAATTATCAAAATTAACAGGAATCTAAAATTGTTTTATTTTAAATTAAGCAGCAAATAATACTTGTGATAGTACGACTTATTGGGTATAATGGTTACAAGAGATAGGCAATCAGCCATCTATTTTTAATGCTAAGGATACACGATATGAGTAAATCCAAATTAACTAAACCAAACTTCGTAAAAATGCTTACTAATGCTGTAATAAGATCAGAACATGTTCAGACAGGCGAAAGTGAAGACAGAGATGCGCCAAATTTATCACATTGGGGCTTGGTATGGCGCGAGCTTAGCTTTGTAGATGGATCTACCACCGCTTATTGCCATGAATACGAGTATGAAAAAGACAAGCCTAAATCAACTCTTAGTCTTATCAAGACAGATGATGCTTGGGATTTAAACTTGAGATTTATTGTTATTGGTGACGACGGACTAGAAATTGACACAGATGAGCTCGTGAAAATTATTGAGCAGGTAAGGCCTGAAATCACCAAGGCGACAAGTGACGACATTAAAAATTTAAGAGACTACCCATTAGCCTTTGACCCTGTGTATCAGATGTATAGTTTAAGCGTGGATAACGAAGATGGGCAGATTGGTATTGCTAATAATTTTCAAGAGGGCGGTGCTGTTGTTTTACCTGATTATCTACGCGGTAAAGATTTATCGGGCGATAGTCAGGAAAGTTTATGGCAAGGAATTACAGGCGGCGATCAAGCAGAAGTTGAAGAAATCAAACGAAAAATTATGAAAGCTTTGTTCGATATCACTGACGATGAAAATCAGCAGAACGGCATTAAATGCGATAGTTGGAGCTGTAAAGAGATTTCAAAAGATAACAATTTGCAATTCATGACACCGAATATTCCTGAAAACGCATATACATGCTTTAACTTTAATTATGAGAAGCATATTGTTGATAAAGATATGCTTGGTTTGCTAGCGACAGTATTAGGCGTAACAGCTTATTGTTCTGATAAGTCAGAAACCAAGAAAGATTTGTCAGATCAGATTCTTTACTCAGTCGAAGAAATAGTTGAAAGTGCGATTCAAGATGATTATCAGGCCTACAATCTTGGCGATAGCATGTTTCGAGTGACAAACAACGTATTTACTCATCGCTTATTTGAGTCGATGCTAAGATTACCAGTCTACGGTTAGTTTGGTTCCTTAAAGCAATCTAAAAAACCCGCTGTTATTAGTGAGTTTTTTTGTGGGCGGTATTTGGATGGAGCAGCTGCCGCGAACCTAATGCTATGGTCATAGGTTGGCTATTCCATGAAAAGACAAAAGCAACTACCAGTAACCGGCGTTAACGATCTGACTTAATTTACCAAAAATTGCGCAGAAAGCCCCTACTTCTAAAGTAGTGGGATGAATGCGTTATTAATGTTACCAAGCATCCGTCATGTTCCAGTCAAAAACCCAGCCAAGGATAGTGACGAAATCAGAAAAATTATCAGAGCTGACAACCTCATCTTTATACAAGCTATTGTCCGAGTGCATCAAGATACTGCCATCGACTCGTGTGGCCAACCTTCTCACCATGAATTGACCATTAACAACTAAAGCATAAATTTTGTTGTTGTTAATAGGGTATGTTGCTTTGCTGCCATCAACTCTGATTGCGGTATTAGGTGCAATCGTTGGTTGCATGTTATCCGACCCTAAAACTACTTCAAACACATAAAAATCATCTGCACCAGCCAGCTTAATACGATCAATTTTTTGATATGAGGAACCCGTAGCAGCCACCAGGTTAGGGTGATAAGTTTTAACTTGGGCGAGCTCTTCACTCGAAACAATAGGTATGACTGAGGTATTATCAATATTAATTTTAGTGCAATCTATTGTTTCTCTTCTAGGAGAGTCCATCTCGCCAACACCAGTAATCAGCCAGTCTAGATTTACGTTCAATGCGCTTGCAATTGCTGCGCTATGGGAACAAATATTACTGTCACGCCTTTCAATATTACCAATAGCACCTTGATCCCAGTTAATAGCATCAGCTAACTGTTGCTGTGTTAGACCTCTATATTTTCGAGCTTCTTTCAATCTCGCTCCGAAAGCCATGTTTATCTCCAATAAAAAATTTTAGTAAAGGATTCACTTGTGCTAAATACAATCAATATAAGTCATCCTCGTTTCCAAGGAAAAACACACCGCGACGGGCGTGATGTTGGCCTCGTTTATCCCAAAAAGGGAAGTAATGCTGCATAACTAGGTTATTATCGATCAGCAGAGGGCATCCCCGTAGGGATATAAATACAAAGCTTCAATATCCTCTGTTGTAGAACCATCCCAAAAAAGGGAACACAGCAAACCTAGCGCATGCCAATAAAAATGAGCGTCAATCATCCCCACGCATAGGGAATAGCTCAAAAAAATCGATTTATCTTAATTATCTCAGTCAATGATCCCTAAAAAGGAAGTCTTAATACGAACCGGTTGAAAACGCCAAAGTCTAACAATCATCCCTATACAAAGAGGAATAATAACTTTCCAAGCCACCTGTTCGGTGCCGAAGACAATCATCCCCACACAAGGGAAATGCAATGTTTCATCGCCGCATTAGGATATAAGCTCAATCATCCTCACGCACAGAGGAAATACCCTTAGAAGGTCGTTTGTAATAAGTTTGTTCACCAATCATCCCCACACATAGGGGAAATACACTGCTAAAGACGCCAAACGCGGTGTTGTCGGCCAATCATCCCATAGAGGAAAATGCTTTTTAACCGTCGCCAATTTAGTCTCAAATGACCAATCATCCCCACGCATACAGGGAACGCATCATAGCTGTATAACTATCAGTGTCAATCATCCCTACACATAGGGGAAATACCGGTAAATTAAGTCGTGTTTGAAATAATATACCCAATCACCCCAACAAGTAAGGGATAGGTCTAACTGACTTCTTTGAGCTATATTTCCTTCAATCATCCCCACACACAGGGGGAATACCGGTCTGTTGAGGAAAGCTTTCGTGATGATTACCAATCATCCCATAGAGGGAAATGCTTTTTAACCGTCGGTAATTTAGTCTCAAATGACCAATCATCCCCACGCATAGGGGAAATACTTTGAATGCAACAGTCATGCGACGTGCTTTTAAGCTGCCCCAATCATCCCCACGCATAGGGAAAATACTTTGAATGCAATAGGCAGTGACGTGCTTTTAAGCTGTCACAATCATCCCCACACAGGGGAGATACCTATTGGAAAACGACAAATTAAAAACACCCAGCCAGCTATCCCCATATAAGGGAAATACAACTCATTATCTACCTGACGGCGAGAGCGTTTCCAATCATCCCCACGCATAGGAGAAATACCCTCAAAAGGTCGTTTGTAATAAGCTTGCTCACCAATCATCCCCACGCATAGGGAAATAAAGCTTGCTGCTAGGCACATCGTGATCGACCAACCATCCCCACACAAGAGGGATATATTAATAGCCTTAGCACTACCGATACCTGTCCAACCATCCCCACACAAGAGGGATATATTAATAACCTTAGCACTACCGATATCCGTCCAATCATCCCAACACATAGGGGAAATACATAGTTTCACGCTATAGTGATGTGAGATGGGACCAATTATCCCCATGCATAGGGGAAATACATCAATCTCCGACCACTCAAAAAACCTTAGCTCCAATTATCCCCATGCATAGGGGAAATACTCTAAATGTAACCGTCTGATTTTACTCAGCAAATGAGCCGATGTTAATAGTACCATCAACAATCTGTTTGGTAATCCCATCAACATCAAAACCTTCGACGGTGTGGAAGAACCCTTCATCATTAAAGCCAACATGACCAAGGCTTTTCGGCGTTAAATTATCAATATCTGTTACCAGCACTTCCCACTTAGCGTGGATCTCACCGTAGTTAGCGTTAGTGTGCCCACCAACGTACGGCTTAAGAGAAGCCATCGCTATAGACCACAAGGCTAAATGAAGTTCTTGGTCTGTAGGATCTTTGAGCAACATACGGTGTGGCAGCATTTGACCTTCATCAATAGCTTCAAATTGCTCAAGTGGACGCTGAATAGATTCTGAGGCACCAACGCGGCTGTCTTTTGCGTCACGGATTAATACATCAAGCTCTTCTGAGCGTTGTTTGTATGCTGCTTTCTCATCAGGATCGCTTGTCTCACGAATTTTCTTAGGCAGCTCTTTTTTCTCAATCTTATAATCAGCAATCGCCTCTGCTGAATACTTATCAGCGTCCAAGATATCCTGCAGGCGATCAAGCTCTGATGGATCGATAAAGTTACTTAGCTCTTCGTTGCGATTGAAGACATGTTGGCGCGCGCCAGCATTCACTTTCAGTAAAGCATCATCATTGTCAGCCACTGCATTACCGACAGAAAGTTTGCCTGATAAACCCCAATAACCAAATAAAGACAACATCGGGTGTTTGGCGCGGATTTGTTGGTTAGCGCCTACTTTAGTATTTTGGCCACTAACACCAAGTACGCGGCCGGTATCAACACCACTCGCCAGCAAGTAATGAAAATCGATATCCATAGGCTTATCGTGCTTGTCAAATAGCAGGGTAATGCCTTCGTGGGCACAATGACGAATAAAACCACGAAGAGAGCTGGCAGGAATCATAGGGCGACCCTGAGAGCGCGGCATGCCCTTGGTATTAGGCAGGGTGATGTTAACTGGTTGAATGGTATTGATGTTACCGATAAATTTAACTGTACGCATAATATACTCCGGGTAAAAAAAGTTTGGTTGATAAAAAACAGGTTAGATAAAACTTAATACTTCACGTTTGGCCGTAGTGGTATAGCCTACCTGATCGGCGCTAGTGGGATAGGGCGGTGACACCCTAACAACGCTTGTTGGCACTGATGAAAACTGCTTATTCAGAGCCTCATTTTGTGCAATGATATGTGCTGGCAAGCAACGGTTTAACACTGTGTCGCCGTTAGCATCTACCGCATACCAACTCATATCCTGATCAATCTCTTCGATAGCAATCTCAGTTATCTCGCCATGGCCTTGATTATTGCCGCGACCAATAAAACCAGCACTTTCGATTAAAAAGCGAATCAACTTAGCATCGCCAACAGCATAAAAGCGAACCGCTTGAACGGAAACCGAGGCATAAGTCGTGAGGCGCGAACGATAAGGGCCACCAAGCTCCATGACTGACATCTTTTTCATGGGGTATTTAAACTCACGCCAGTTCATTGTTGTTGAAAAAATGGCTTGAGACTGAGTGATAACAGCCTCTGGCGTTTGCAGGTAAATCATATCTGATGATTTAAATATACCGTCCTTTGAGCCAAGGGCTTTTAGCAACACCAACTGAGCGGCGGCATCGTCTTCTTTATGCCCTTCATACGCCGACCAATAGAGTAGACCGTCAAGATTTAACGGGTACTTACCGGGTATTAGAGGCGTATTTAGATGTAAGGTTATACATAGATTCTTCACGTTATATCCTTATAGAAAAAATACTGTTTTAGGTTTAACCACTTCTTTACCGTCAAAGATAGGGGCATTGTTATAATCATCTAAAAATCGACGAGGAATAGCAGCGATCAATCCTGATGATTTCTTTTGTGTCGGCATACGCGGATCGGCAAACCAAATCTTGATAACATCTGTAGGGGACCTTAGACCTCGACCAATACCCTGCTTTAGCTTAATCATGGTTTGATACTGTACGGCTGTCCAATAAATCCCTTTGATAGCGGATTCCGTGTAGCCTTTAGACAGTAGGTATTCTCTTTGCAAAAACTGCGTGGCATCGTCTTGTGGAAAGAAAGGAATGCGAGTAATTACGATATTTTGCAGCAGCTGGCCACCGTCAGTCCCTCTAAAAGAAACCCCGTTCCATGCACCGGCTGACAATAAGACAGGTTCATCACCTTCAATAAAAGGCTTGGTCAGCTGCATCAATGGATGATTAGCATCTTGCAACAAATAATCGCTATTGATTTTCTTAGCAAACATCTTGGACTCTTGAATCGATGGGGACAATACTAAGGTTTTCCCCGACTTGGCAGCCAAATCAATCATAGATGCAGTGTTATCAGTCCACTTTTTATCAAAAATCACTTCATTATCAATCAAGCTTACCGGAGAGTCGCCAGACTCTACGACAACAAATGACATCTTACCGAAATGCTTTGGTGCAATACTGCAGGTGTCAGTTACTTGGTCTTCGTTAATCCCTAGCGCATTCATCATTTGAGTAAATGAGGTTTCTTTAGCATTGGCATTCGACATAGTGGCAGAGACTAAAGCCACGCGAGAGGTTAACTGGCTAACTTGGTAGTTAAACAAGCGCCCGGCAGACAACGATATAGAGGCGATAGAGGGATCACGGAACTTTTCACTAAATGCCACAGCGCGGCGTTGATTATGCTGAGAACCCAAATCAAAAGCCTTCAAGGTTTTGATATGACGATCAAGCGTGTCTACTACTTTAGCCTGCTTATGAGTTGGCGCATCATCTAGCGCGCTTGCATACTTACTGCGTACCTGCGAGGTGAGTTTTTGCAATGACAGCACGTCAGGCTGTAAATCGTGCAGCAGCGAGGCGTGACTAATATCGCTAACCAGGCTTCGAGTCTGGTTATTATCAGCATCAAAATCTAGCAGTGTATCAGCCAAGGTTTCAGCTAAATCACAAGCTTTTGTGGCTGACGCATTGGTGATGTTGGTGGCTCTAACGGATGAGGCAATGCGTTTTAACTGGCTTTTATAAGTGGCCAAATCCTTACACACATCCTCTATTTCATGAGCCTCATCGCAGATAACAGCATGGAATTTTCTGTCTTTAAACACCACCCGATTTAATACGGTTGCATGATTAGTAATGAGCAGCTGCGCGTGCTTGGCCGCCTCAATATGACGTTCATACGCAGGATTATCAGAGCGCATTAGGTCAAGAAGACAAACATCGTCAGCACTCATACCTTTAGGGAACGAGCCATACTTATCGATATAATCCATCCATAAGCCCGATCCTGAGACAACGGACGCCTGGCTAAATCTTGCCAGCTCTTTATGCTGTGTTGTTACTGCAGACTCAGGGAGTCCTGCAATGAAATCATCCACTCGCGTTGGCGAAAAGAATGCTTGGCGACCCATACGAAAGGCGACACTTGGTATATCAAGCCCTTGTGCTTTAATGGCATCAATGGCAAGCGGCACGTCTTTATCAATCAGCTGACGCTGCAGGGCGCGAGTATGCGTACTAATAACAATAGGAAAGCTGTTTGGTCTAAGGGCCAGATGCACAAGTGAGGGTATTAGATAACCAAGACTCTTACCAATCCCTGTTGCCGCCTCGCAAAAAGCCACTGACTGAGTATCGCTGATCGCTTTTGCGATATGCATGGCATATTGTTTTTGCTGGGCATTGTAACGACCACCTACCTGTACCAACGTGCCTTTTTCTGCAAACACATCACCCACAAGGTCTAAATATTTTGCGTTGCTCATAAAAACCCTTATAGCTTAGTGACGTTCAGCATACCGCAGCCATAGGTCTTATAACGACCTACACCATACAAGTAAGCGTTCATGAATTTCTCAGCATCTGTAACTTCTATCATTGCTGTCACATCACAGGTATCAATAACCACATTGACCGATGATTTGAAAGCGATGTCATTACCAGGCGAGTATTTATGCGTAAGGCTCAATACACCCATGCCATTTTTGCTAAGCAGGTCGGTGAAGAAAGGTGTTTTTTCGTCTGGCAACAAAGGCACCGTTTTGCCTTTACCTCTTGGATCACCCTCTAGTGTGCGTTTACTGCCCGGTAGTCGCACCTCTAAGCGCAAGTGATCACCATTTGATACCTCAATACTTTTTTCAAGAGAAATGGCGCTAGTCGGCTTGTGGGTACTTCGGCAAACTAAGAACTCTGACTTCTTCACAAATTGGATGCGGCGGGTTTCATTCTCTGCAGGCTGATACCAATCACCGTCAGTTTTAGCCAGTGCCTCATACAGCTGATCGTGTATATTCTTCTTATCAAGAGGCTCTGTCAGAGTAATCGCAAATGAATGAGTGGTGGCTTTTTGTGTGGTGTTATTTTGAGTCGTCATTATTTAACCTCTTCTTTTAGTAAACCCGCTTTCAAACCTGCCAGCATAAACATCAAGCTTGCAGGATCAGTGATATTGCCTAGTGCCAGACGCGTTTCTTGAGAGAGGCGACCAAACAACTCCTGGGTACGGGCATGCAGAGAGCCAATAGAACCCGTTTTGTAGGCGTTTATCGTGGTAACGGCATCCAATAACTCTTTATTAGTAAAGTCTTCGCTGATGAACGCGTTTTTTAGTGCTTGGAATTCCGCTTTATTCAAGCGAATAGAACCAGTTTCAGTGCTTAGATAGGTGTTGTTGCTATCAGATAGGCGAATGTGACGTAGAAACATCTCACGGCGTAAGCTGATCTCAGTAATCACTGAATACTCACCAATGCGCTCACACAAGTCATACTTTGCCTGATTGCCCGAGCGGTCAATTATCTTAAAACCACCCTTTAAGTTGATGCGGTCGAGATATTTACCACCAAGCCATAACTCAACAGGCATGGCATTATCCATAGGCAGTGCTAAAAACCCGCTTTTGAATGACGATAACTTATAACCAATTGAACCCCGCTCATTACCCAACGCATTAGGAAGTTGCTCAGAGAACAGGTTGCAGGTTTTGCAGATATGGTTGCTATATTTATAGCTATCCACCCAGATTACACCGTCGTTATCAAAAACTTCGCCAGGGCGTAGGCAGAACTCACACATGGTGGTAATACTTACAGGATCTGTGTTGCTTAACTCATCTTCAACGATTGAGGTTAATCGTTCGAGTATAAGACCATAAGGATCTTGAGGGTATTCAAGCTTTATCGATGTCATTTAGTTAGTCCTATTTATTAGATGAAGTATTGAGATAGCACTGCTTATTTAGATAAATCAGCAACTTTGATCCCATACCGGTCTTTTTCTTTATTAAAAAGCAGGGCAGCTTTCACCGCCGCAAAACTTCTTCTGCGAGGCAGGCGAGATGCAGCGGCCTCTAAGTCTAAAACGATCGATGCATGATCATTAAATTTTGGATTATCAAAATACGCAAATACCTCGTTTGACCATGTATCAATCAGGGTGATTAGCGGTGTAAAGTAAGCAATTACAGCAGGGGTGATACTGTCTTGCCATTCGCTGTATGCCGCTTTAGCATCATGACTACTAGTACAATCCCATATCATGCAAAAGCGTTCTTTTAACTCATAGGCTTGATAAATCTCAGGGTGGCTTTCACACCATCTCTTTAAGGTTTTCTCATCGTTTTTTGTCAGATCATAGCGGCGCTTGGCCAGTATGTTTTTATCTTTACTCAATGAGCGACGATCAATCGTACTCAAAGTACTTCTAATAGAGACCCTTACACGTTCGACAGTCTCTGCTATTAAATCAAAAGCATGGTGTCTGTCGATAATGATAGTGGCGGCTGGGGCCAGCTCATTAATCAGGTCTTTGTAAGGTTGCCAAATACCTATATAAGCATATTCTACTTCACTCATATCACAGCGCTGGACTAGAGAGGGCTTGATATCATCTACATCTTGACCAACCATCAAGTCCAATACGCGACACCTGGATACATTGGTTATAACCGTGGCGTTTTTAATAATACTGGCACGCTCTAGCCCTAAGTGCTTAGGCGTATCAAAAACCAACTCTTTGTCTCTCTGCTCATAAGCGCTCAGAAAAACATCCCGCGCTGTGTTGGTATGGATACCAACCTCATTGCCTATGTCAATGAATGGACGAGAAAGCGATTGGGCGTACACATACTCAGCCAATTTATCCGTCACCTTGTGATCTGAATGCTTATGCAAGGATGTTGCTACAAAGGTTTTGCCACACTCATTACAGCGATAACGGGGTTGCTTTAAAAGCAAAGTCACTTTTTTGTTGTCTTCGGGCTTATCATTTATCTTTGACGTTCGAGTGCCAAACTTTACGATGGCCTCACTACTGCAGTACCGACACTCAGTATCATCAAATAGTGTAGATATATGCACTAATCGAGTATCCTCATCGTCAATGATATTATCAATCTTGTGTTCCGAGTAACTTTGAGAGATATCCATTATTTGACCAAAAATAGTTTATAAACATAAAAGAAAATAGCGTTTAAGGGAAACCACTATACGACATATTGGTTATATTAACAACCAATTATTAAATTAATTCAAATTTAAACAGAATTATTATTAGGTTGTTTATCGTTATGGCTTTTTTTCTAAAATGTTATGTACTGGTTTGCAGTATAGCCTATCGAACAAGTATAGTTGTTTTAACTTTAAAATTTGGTTGATGTATATTTTACAGACTATATAATAAGGTGTTTATAACGTTAAAACTATTTTTGTCTTAATTAGGAAAGCTATGACTATATCAGTTGAAGATAACGAAGATACGCTGGCAAGCCGGGTAAAAGCCGCCAGAAAAAAGCTGGGATACACGCAGATAGACGTAGCAAAAGCAGTGCCGATGGCTCAGGCTAGCTATCAACAAGTTGAATCTGGGTATAGCAAACGCTCAGTTTTTATCAATGAGATAGCCAAGATATTAGGGGTTACTACGGAATGGTTGCTGTATGGAGAAAAAGGGGATGAGAGTGGCGATGGATCTAATGCTCTTAATAAGTACGGAAAAAAAGCAGATGGTATAACTATAAATCTTAGCCTGGTGCCCGTAATAACGTGGAAAACCGCAAATACATGGTCGAAGACAACATCTCCAACAGAACAAGATGTTATAGGCACTGCGCCGCGACCTGAAAAACTATCCGATAACGGTTTCGCTTTGCGTATACAAACACAAAATATGCTGCCTGAATTTAAAATTGGCGAGGTTATTTACGTCGAACCTCAAACCACGTTTCACTACATAGAAGATGGTAGTTATCTTATTGTTAGTCGTGATGCCGATTCGGAGGTATCATTTAAGCAATTAGTGCTAGGAGCCTCATCGGAAGACAGATATTTGAAGAATCTTAATCCTGATTTACCATCATCAAGAATAGAGCCTTTAGGTGATTATTACCTAGTAGGGGTGGTTATAGGGAAATATGTAGAGTTTTGATGAAATACTACTAATTGTTTTAACACCTTAGCGCAGACATGGCCGCACAGGTTGGAAATGAAAATCTAAGCAATAAGTATGTCTGCATGTTGTAGATAAAAATCCGTTCTAGCTATAGGACGGTTTTTTTGTGATTGGTACTTGCCTGCAGCATCTGACGCGATCCTAGTGCTATGGTCATAGGGTGGCTAGTTCACAAACAGATAAAAGCAATTACCGGTAACGGGTTTTATGATGATTCGATTATCGGTGACAGGTCAATAGTTATAAGGGTTTATTGCAGTGCAACCCACAACATTTATTTTAAATTTAATAGCAAATAATCATTGTTACGGTACGAATTATTGGATATAATGGTTATAATGTATAAGCTAAAAGGCGAAAAATCAGGCTAACTGATCAGTAAGAACAAGATGAGAGGAATAATAATGTTTAGCAATAGATATTTATGCTTACTTGATGAGCATAATAAGAAGTCACTTAAAGACAAAGGCTTAAAAGCAACTATTTGGCCAATTGAATATATGCCAACATTACACGAACATCAGTATGTAGGCGGTATAGGGTATTACCCAGCTGCAAAGAACGATGAAATCACGAAGGACAATGATACAGCAACACCAATTCATGAGCTGGTTAGTATATGGGCGCTCGAAAACAAAGTGGCGGTATCGGACATGATGTGGTGGGGTGTTTATTACAATACGAGAGATAAAACCTTCTACACACAAGATAACAGCAATCATATTTGTGCTGCCGGATCTTTACCACTTGGGTTTATTCACTTAATCAAGCCTGTTGCTCACTATCACCAATCAAGCTCATCAAAAAGTGAGCTGTATAAAAACGAAACCTCTCATGTTAAAGACTTCTTAGAGCACACGAGTATGGCGCAACAAAACCGTGTTTTCCAAATCGTTTTATACAATTTAGACGGAGAAGAATACCTCAGTCGTCAGTATGTACCTGCGCCGGATAATAAAACACTAAACAATGCCGTTAGACAGATGTTAATCGAACGTAAGCACGATTAACATCTCTACTTTACCTGCTGGAGTCGCCATATTATCGTATGGCAACATTGGTACAAAAATCATGGTTACACCCAATAATAAAAAGCAATTATTTTAAAATAAATAGTAATAAGCGTTGACTTTGTACGGAATATTGGTTATAATTATACTTAGTTACAAGGCATAACTGATGAAACCAATTAAGCAAAACCTCACATCAGAACCAATGCAAAAGGGACTAGGTTTTTTAAACCTAGAAACGCAACTCACTAAAGGCAAATTTATGCTAAAGAAAACCATGATCGCAGCGGTTTGTGCCGCTTTATTCATCTCAGGCTGCTCATCAGAGAAAGCTGAGTCTGACTATGAAAAACAAGTCAAAATGAAAGATGCGGTGCAAGGCAGTGCAGACGATAGCACTCAATACACTCAGGCTGTTGAAGTCGTGCAAGACATTGGCCCGGACGGTCAGCCAATTGGCCCTGCAGCGATGCCAGAAGAAGGTATGGAAGGGGCTGTGGAAGAAGGTGCTGAGCCAGAAGGTGTTCAGCCAGAGTAATTGATTTAAGTTATTTAAAAGCCGTCCTAGCTACTAGGGCGGCTTTTTTGTGCATGAGCCTTGCCAGCAGCAGCTGACGCGATCCTAGGGCTATAGTCATAGGGTGGCTATGCCATATACAGACAAAAGCAACTACCAGTAACAGGTTTTATGATGATTCGATTATCGCAGGCCAGTCAAGTAAATAGGGCGTTTTCTGCGTTGGTGCTTTATCAATTTATTTTAAAATAAATAGTAAATATCGCTTGTCATAGTACGACTTATTGGCTATAATAATAAGCAAGAGATAGGAATTAAGCCATCTATTAATCAATTAATAACTTCACATAGTAAGGATAATCAGATGCAGATTTTAATTAGTGATACTGGAGAAACCAAAGAATTACGTCTTTGCGCGATTGGTGGTAATGAAAACATAGCTGGCGAATTTATAAAAAATCACGTTTTAGAAATTCTTGGCACAACCGATCTTCTTGATAATGAATTAACAGCATTTGAAAGCAAGTCAATGACACAAAATGTATTTAACGAATGGCAAGCAATATTGGCTGTTGCACAAGAAATCTTGCTGATGCGTCATAACTACATTCAAATACCTTGGAACTCAATACATGGGATGATTGAGTGTGATGTTAGAACCGTATACGAAAAACATCTATATTTTCGACTAGACACTAAATTTGGACTAAAAAATGCTTTGGATGCCGAATTGACGCTATTTCAGCGTCTTAGCAAAGGTATTGTTAGTCCTAAAAGCACTGCAAAAATTACCCATATTCGCCACACGTCAAGCACTGCTGCAGATCATTGGTTGATGCAAGTTCATGGCGACTTTATTATGACAATGCCGGAACCACAAGATAGCTTCGAATTTACAGCTGGTATCGAACTCGAATTCAACAAAGACAAAAATGACGACCTTACAGCGATTGATGATGACGAGTGGTTATTTCCATTTAGCATGTCGGACGTGCAAGAAGAGATTGTATTAAACACACTTCATGGCGCTGCTCAAAAGCATTTCATTGACTTGGGGATTACCGATGGCACACCTATGAATAGCTACCATATTACTAACGTTACCGAACAAAGAGCGGCTTAACAGGCTGCTCTAAGCGTTCTATAAACCCATAAATCAAAATAAATATTAGGAATAGTCATGAAAAACACCAACACAGACACAGTAAAGCCTGGCATCAACATATCCTTTGTTGATATTAACGATAACGGCTTCAAAGTACGGTTTGATAAAGCCATTGGCAGCCTAGAGGCAGGCCAAGAGATGTATCTGCAATTGCCCCATAACGCCGACTCTAAGCATGACAGTGGCTATGATGATGAAACGATTGAAGCGGCCTTGGCTGCCATAGGCAATCAATATAGCGATATGGACTTGTCGATTATGAAAATTATTGGCAGTGAGAGTATTACTGATATCGAAATAAAAGTAGTCACTTCAAGCGCCCGTAATCTAAACGAGGCAGGGGAGCTTGTCGAGCAACCACTAAGTTTTTATATACTTAAGAATAATGAAGACTTCCATGCTATTGAAGAAGACCAGGTGCATAAGTACTACACACACAATAATAGCTGGCGTGTGGCCGCTGAGATGTCGGACCTCTTCAATGAAGAAAGTTTGAAAGAGCTTTTTGATGGCGGATACTAAACAACTCAAATTAGCCAAAATATTAAATTAAGTGCTGGCCTATAATCAAAAGAAACCACTCATCGAGTGGTTTTTTTGCGATTGGCGCTTGATTGATGAAGATGATGAGATCTCAATGCTATGGTCATAGGGTGGCTATTTCATAAACAGACAAAAGCACCGGTAACGGGTTTTATGATGATTCGATTATCGCTGTCAGGTCAAGTGCTGCATGGATTTTTACGTTACGATTAATTCTATTTATTTTAAAATAAATAGCAAATATTACTTGTTATAGTACGACTTATTGGATATAATGGTTAACAAGAGATAGGCAATCAGCCATCTTAAATTAAATCAAAATAAGGGTTTTTCAAATGACAAATATCACGCATTCTCTACCAGATTTCCTACAAGGCACGCAAGTTAGTGAAGAAGATCGTCCTAACTTTTGGCAGTCTATGGTTAAAGGAGCAGAAGGCGCAGCTGTTATGTTTGATGGTGGTTTTATGCATGGGATGATGCTTGAAACAGATATCATGCTAGCTGCACGCAACAATGCTGAAAATTATGGCGCAGGCAGCTGGAATTATTGTGTATTGGATGAAGAGAAGCAGTTGTTCTTTATGTATCCAGATCAAAAGCAGTTATATGTCCCAAAAGAAGACTTGCTAGACGCTTGCCACGAGTATGGTATTACGCATTTTACGGCACAAGCCTATGGCTTCTACGTCTCTTTGCTGGCAATGGATACGCACGCTCAGAAGACTGGTGACGCGCACTGGCGCAAAGTATGTGCTGATATGCGCACATACATGGAAGATACCATATCAGCACAGACCGAAGAAAAATGGTCGGAGCATCGCTGGTACAATGAAGATTGCCCTGAACCTGCTCGTCGTTGCTTTGAAGCGTACGGCTTGATGGTAGGCTTACTAGACGGGTGGTAATCATCACAACATCAAAGATTTATTAGTAGCGCCGCCTTAGATTTCTAAGGCGGCTTTTTTATCAAATTATCAGTTCAGTTTGGGTAAAACCCCTTGTATTTGTACGACTTATTGGCTATAATGGGTTGTTGATTAGGCAATTAGCCAATCATAAACCTAATAGTTAAAAAGGAATATATAATGCCAAACTGGTGTAGAAACGTCATTACGATTGATGGCCCTAAAGCAGCCGTTACTGCAGTTAAAAAACTTGTCAGCAATCAGGCTGGCGAGATTGATTTTGAAACTGTATTACCGATCCCAGTAGCTTTAAAAGGACTATATGCCGATGAGCGCCTAGATACCTTTACGATGAGCCGCAGCATTGCAAGTCGATTAGGCAAGCTCACGCCAGCTGATTTCTACGAAAAAGCACAGGCTTGTTTCAAAGCAACAGGGGATAGTGTTTTCTACATTGATGATTTTGAGACTTTGATTAGCAACTCGCTATACCTTACTCAAGACTTGTCAATAGAAGATAGTATCGAGCAAGCGGTACGAACAGGTGATAATCAGATCGAGTGCGATAACGGCATTAAAATATCCAAGGTGCTTAGCAACTCCTTTATTAAGGCTGTTCTAGCAATCATGGAGGCTGACCGCAAGGCTTACTGTAAGCAAGAATACGGATTTAGAGATGCTTATCACTGGACTCAATACAAATGGGGCAGTACTCATAACGCTAGCATGATTGAACAGACCCATAACGATCAAGGATTAGATAAAGCCTATTCCAGCTTTACCTTTCATACAGCAAACCACCCTGCTAAAGCCTGGTTCATGGAAGTCATCGAGCGAGTAAAACAACAAGGTATAGACAACGTGTTGATTGATTATGCATGGGCATCAGACGCAATGGGGTTTGGTGGCGATATATGCAGACTTAGATATGGTGAGATTGTAAGCTCAGAGTTTGATGATGAGACCATTCAAGAGTTCTTAAGTCAGTAACAAATCTACTTTCCTTATTACCCACTGTTTAGTACTAAACAGTGGGGTTTTATTTGAATAAAACAAATCAGACAACATCATAAAATTACTGATTTTCTTAAAATAAATAGCAAATATCGCTTGCTATAGTACGACTTATTGGGTATAATGATTACTAAGAGATAGGCAATAGCCATCTCAAACTAATTAATCAGGAGTCCATCATGGATACTATTGAAAAAGTAAGTATTGAAAATATTGAAAATCAAGATGTAAAGCGCTTCCTAACTAGTAAGCTAAGTATGATGAGTACGCAGCTAGCCTGCGCACTGGTCCAGCAGTACGATGGTGAAGACTATCTTACTGATGCGGGTGAAGATGGTTTTGTTGACGAGGAATATACCGATTTAGTCAGCAAAGACGAAATCAATGAGTTCTATGCCGATAACAAAGCTGAGCTATTAAAGTTTCTTAACAACTATGCAGTCGCCAATGCGCATAAATCAGGCTTTAGTGCGCTGGCTCGACTAGATGGCGTTCGTGGTTTCTTCGATGCTTTTGATGTCGAAGATGCATTGGAGGACACCGCAGCAGATAGCCATACATTTATCGTAGGTGAGCTGATTAATCTTGCGTCATCAACGCTTATAAACCAGTACATCGACTATATGGACGCATGAATATGAATACAATCAATACAACCGCCGCGGTCGATGGGTTTTGCATAACGAAGAACCATGCCAAGGTGATCGCACCTTCAATTACCATCGAAGATATCTTAAAGAAATCGACTGATGAAGCGAGAGCAAGCTACAAGCGACATATCAGTCATCTGCCGTCCAAAGAGGCAAATGCACTAGATCAACTTACCGTGGACCGTTACAAGCAGTTATCGACCAAAGACGACATCTCTTGGGATCTGCAACTTGCATACTTCGTTGAAGATGTTGAAGGAATGGTTTTTCTGAATAACGACTACAAAGGACCAGTGATGGCCTCAGCGTTTTTATTCTCAGGCAAATCTTTGGTTCGATTTCAAACGGCGTACTGTAAAGACGAGTACGCTTATGATGAGATTGTAGGGAAGTGGCAAAATCACTTAAGAGCCAAGCGCGACAAAAAAGCAAGCAAGAAAGCCTACAAAATGAGAATGAATGAGTTGGCGATGCGCTACTAACAGTAATACCTGCACAAACATATTCAAACTGTCCTATCTACTAGGGCAGTTTTTTTGGGCTTGCCAGCGCTTTTCTGGCGCTATGGTCATAGGGTGGCTACTTCATAAAAAGACAAAAGCACCGGTAACGGGTTTTATGATGGTTTGATTTGGCTGGCAGGTCAAGTGCTATAAGGGTTTATTACATTGTAACGCCATACGTTTATTTTAAAATAAATAGCAAATATTGCTTGTTATAGTACGACTTATTGGGTATAATGATTACTAAGAGATAGGCAATAAGCCACTCAAAACAAATTAAATTCTAAGGATTAATGCTATGTCAGATATTAAACACCCGCTTCTTCGCTTGCTTGACCATACCGACTTACAGGTATTTTTGACAGAAATCAATTATCAGTTTTTCAACAAACTTGAAACCGCTTTAACAGAAGACTCTAAATCGCGTGCTGATACTGGTGAAGCTGAGGCTACATTTGCAATGCCGCTTGCTGATACTAATGACTTGTTTCAGAATCAAGCGCCGACATTACACGCTATGATTGAGGGCTGGGCACTTAGTGCAATGTCCCCGCTAGTATCAACACTAAACGATTATTGCAACAGCAGTGATGAGATTATCCTGTACTTGGATGGCGACCTACTCAGTGCTCATTTGTATTTTGATAATGTCGATGAATACATCAGCAGTATTGATAAAGAAGATGTTGCGGATATCAAGGCTGAGCTGAGCGGATGGACTAATTCTTGTACTCTTATTAATGATTTTGATGAATTTGTTGCCAAACTAGATGCTTTAGCCGATAGTTAATCTTATATCGACCCAACACTTACCAGACCACTTACCACCCCTGCTATCAATAAATCGATAGTGGGGTTTTTTGCGCCTGTCGATTGAGGTAGGCGGGTTGATCCTAATACTACGGTCATAGGGTAGCTATGGCATTAACAGACAAGAGCAACTGCCAGTAACGGGGTTTATGATGGTTGGATTTGGGCGGGCAGGTCAATAGCTACAAGGGTTGTTACCCTGTAATTTCGCTCATTCAATTTAAAATAAATAGCAAATAATGCTTGTTATAGTACGACTTATTGGTTATAATAAGTTACAGATTAAGCGGTTATGTTAATTGCTTAGACCATTAATTATTAGGATGAATTCAAATGAAAGATGTAATAGATGTCATAAATGATCTTATGAAAGCGGTGTCAGCTGGTAATAATCTTTCTTACCCACTAGAGGGCGTTACTCTAAAATCACTGAAAATTGATGATATGCGTGCGCCTAACTTAGACTTTTTCGGTGCCAAGAGTTACATTGAATCAAGAACCAGCATCACATTAGATTTTAGTAAAAAATGTGAAGCTGAAATATTTCTTGTTTTTAGAACAAAAGAACACGTTAACTCCTTGGATAAAGCGGTTGCTTGCGATGTCATGCAGGCTAGTGAATTCTACTGTGATTACGAGCAAAACGACCCAGATTGGGAATTTGCTAGCAATCTAAGTGTTGAGGTTACGACTCAAAATGAGGCAATCATTGAAATCATTGAAAGTTATGACAACTCGATCGCATCACACTCAGAGTATAGTGAAAACGGCGATACAACACTGCATCTAGTAGAACGCCTTGCAGGTCAAATCACAGAATACTTCGCTTTCTATATGGGAGATAACGCTTACGCGAAAGACGCTGATCCAGCACTTCGGGACGATATTATTAAGAACTTACGATTAGAGGCAAATAAAATGCTTACTAACGCCGCATAAGCTCATATAACATCATAAAAAGCCGTTCTAGCTATTAGGACGGCTTTTTTGTGCTTAAAGCCCGCCTGCGGCCATTCCTGCAATCCTAATGCTATGGTCATAGGGTAGCTAGCGCATAAACAGACAGAAGCAATAAGAACAGGTCTTATGATGGTTAGATTTGGGCTGGCAAGTCACGTAACCCTAGTATTCATCGTATCAAAACCGATCAAAGTAATTTAAAATAAATAGCAAGTATACCTTGCCATAGTACGACTTATTGGGTATAATGGTTTTAAGTATTAGGCGATATAGCCAATCGTTAAGGTGGTAATATTTATACAATCGGATTTAGTTAAAACCAGAAAAGGTGCAGCATGACTACTCGTAAAATCAAAACCAACCCGCCTGTTGAACTCAATAATCGAGCTTGGTTCTTTATTGAACTCATAAAAGAATACAAGCCTGATCTATTGGCACCAACGATGGCAAAGATTAAGGCTGATGTTCAAAGAGTCATTTATGAGCGGGGCGGGGTTGTTGGCGAGTATCTAAATATTGTCGCACAAGAAAGTATCCTCGATCAGCTGTCATCGGCAATCATAGATGATGCTACCCACAAGTATGCAAAGTCACTAGATAAGGTTAGTCATTCTGACAAACTGGCATTCAGGGATTTTTTTCGTAAGTCTATGAATTGGCGACTTGTTAGCAATAGTGAAAATATGCAATTTAATATTTTTGGCAACCTTGTTATGGACTTAAACGATGTTACCTGCGCTATAGAAACGGCCATTAACTCCGAGATACCTCAAAACCAAACCTCTCACTCTGCGTAATAATACAAGGCGAAACAAACCATGACTACAAACACAATAGACCGTGAGCTTGAAGTTCAAATGAAAGAAGATTTTAATCGCTTTTTGGACATCTTAGCTCACTATAAGCCTGATATTAAGCAGACGCTTGAGAGTGACTTTCAAGAAGCACTAAAACGTGATGAGGTGTATGCTGACGAAAATGAAAACGCGATACACAGTTATGTTTTCAGTCAGCTAAGCCGATCTATTACCAATCACTATGTTGGCCAATATGCCGATAACAGCCAAGCGGTCTTTGGGCTTAGTAAAGATGAGCTTGATGAGCATTTTTCGGAATCAATATCTTGGTATTTAGATGGGTTAACTATCGACTTCTACATCAATAGTGAGCGAATCTTCACGCTAAACGACATTCAAAAGACAATGGCGGCGCTCATTCAAGAATGGCGTATTGACACTAAGTAGTCGGGTTTTTACAAGGTGGCCGTTTCCCAAAAGGTGATGGCCATTCAATAGATAAGGAGTCTATACCATGAATGGTGAGTTTTTTGGCGGGATAGAAGGGCTTAGTGAAGACTTTCAATCGTTATTAGATACGTTGCGACATTTCAAGCCTAGTACAGCCCTGGATATTGAAGATGCAGTGATAGCCAGAGCAAATCAATCAAGACACCCCAATGATCTGGCTTTTGCGGCTCATAATTATGTTCTGGAGCGCTTGAGCGGTGCCGTTATTGATTACGGCGTTGCAACCTACCAGGCGCGATATGACGCCGATAACTCTCACTATAACGACTACAGAGCGGGCGATCTAAGATCTCTTCTGTGTCAAACGGTATGGAGTCAGCTTGTTAGTGACAAAATGCACTTCTACGTTAATAGCCAGCAGGTCAATAGTCCTGAGCAGGTGCGCATTCAACTGGCCAGCCTTATTGAAGATGTTACCAATAACACTAAAATATGATGTTGCGCCTCTCAGTGTTTATTACTATTGGCATAGAATGGCTAAAAGCATGAAAAACATACCCAATAACGGGTTAATTATAATCTTGGCAATCGAGGTAGTATGATTACTTATCAAAAAGGCGATATGTTTGAGGCGGATGTTGAAGCACTGGTCAACACCGTTAATACAGTAGGCGCTATGGGCAAGGGGCTTGCTCTATTATTCAAAAATAAATTTCCTGCTAACAATGAGAGGTACGTTAACGGTTGCCGGAACAATGAAGTTAAGACCGGCGAGATGTTTGTAGTTGAGATCACAGGCCGCGGGAATCTACGGTATATTGTGAATTTTCCAACCAAAGAGCATTGGCGGCATCCGTCACAGATGGTATGGATTGAAGAAGGGCTTATTGATCTGCGCCGTTTCATTCTCGATAACAACGTTAAGTCTATCGCAATACCCGCACTGGGTGCTGGGCTTGGCGGGCTAAGCTGGCCTGCTGTGAAAAACGAGATAGAAAACAAGCTAGCTGATTTGCAAGATGTGCAAATTATGGTTTTTGAACCGTTGTAATATCATCGACCTAACTTAATAAAGAGTAGCTAATAAGCTGCTCTTTTTTTTAGATATTAGACATTAATTGCTTGACCTTGTACGACTTATTGGTTATAATGATTACAAGAGATAGGCAATAAGCCATCTCAAAACGAAGGTAAATACTAGGAACTAATATCATGGATATCGAAGCAATTACTCCATTAAGATCTATCCCAGCACTAACCGAGCAAACCAATCTTTTTTTAAAGGCGCTAACTCATTACAAGCCTAATATCGAGCAAACGCTTGAATCGGACATCTGGGAAGTAGCAAGAACTCATAAAGGCCCAATGTTCAATCTACCTTTAGTGACTCAGGAAGTTATCTTGATTCAACTAACAGACGCGATTATCGAAGACACCGTTGCTAAGTATGATGAGTTCTATAAAAAACACCGCAATGAAGAAGAGTATGTGCTTAAGCTATCGATCGGTGAAGCAATTGAGTGGTACTTAGATAGCGATACTATGACAATGGCCATCTTAGGTGAGTCAGTTTCGAGCGTGGAAGACATCAATAAAGCCATTGATGAACTCATCAAAGCAGAAACCACTGTTGAGGCATAGTACTTAGCGGTATTAGCTAAACACCCAATTCAAACGACATGAAAGGATATGACAATGAAATACAATCTATACTCAGGCGGTTTTCAGGCATTTATGAGAGCGTTGGTACTAAGCCCAAATCTTAAAAACAAAGAAATGCTTTTTGAACTTGGTGATGAACAAGACAATCAGGTTCTACTAAGAACTTGCAATGAAGGCTTTATTGATCCGTCGCACCGTAATTTTTTTGATGAAAGTGCAACCTTGTTTTGCGTTAAAGGCGTCTTAAAGGCTAACGATTGCCACATTGTCTTGTACTTCAAAGAAGAAAGAAAATGCAGAGTATACGAAGTGGAGCGCCTAAAAGAAGGTGAAGTAGTAAGTATCATCGATGATTTGGCTGTAGAAGACATCCTGCGCTGCACGCAAAACGAAACCCTCAATGTGATAGATATGATCGAGTTGTTTTTTGATTTTGGTATTGAAGCGCTCTACATGAGTGATGAAGCTATCGAAGAGCGAAGAGCCGCGTTGCAAGCCTAACAATCAATAGTTCAACATACCAATAAGGAAACCACTCAAGCGAGTGGTTTTTTTGTGCGTGACTCTCAGCTGCAGCTGACGCAATCCTAGTGCTATGGTCATAGGGTGGCTAAGGCATATACAGACAAAAGCACCGGTAACAGGTTTTATGATGGTTCGGTTTGGGCGGGCAAGCCAAGTGAATAGAGCGATTGCTACATTGTAACCTTGCTAATTTATTTTAAAATAAATAGCAAATAATGCTTGTCATAGTACGACTTATTGGGTATAATGATTACTAAGAGATAGGCAATAAGCCATCTTAAATCAATCAAAACAGGAATGACACCATGTTGCATATCTATTTAGACCTAGTTCCAGAATCTGTAGGCCGTACACTTACTTTGGCTACCGAGCTTTTTAATGAATACGCTCACGACAATGAAGACATTGCCAACTTCGAAAATAATTTTGAAGATATTGTATGGGAGCGCATGAAGGCTTGTGATGAGATGCCTCATATTGGGAATATCTATACAGCGGTTGTCGTTGATTATATGCAAATGTGCCTAGATGCAATCTTACCTGATGCAGATACCTCAGTAGAAGAAGATGCAAGCGTAAGTATAAATGGCCGCGAAATTTATAATTTAAGCGGGTTCAAGCGGGCATATAAAGACTACCTTGAAGAGCAAGAAACTCTGGACGATGAGGTTTAATAAATAGCGATAATTCTTGGTAGATGCTCAAAGTTGACGTTAGAGCAATGGAGAGCAATTTACTAAAATTAATAACAATTATTTTAAAATAAATAGTAAATAACTATTGTTGTAGTACGACTTATTTGCTATAATAGTATTATAAACAATAGTTCTAGCAATAATTTGAGGATAAGTTATGAATATGACCGCGCAAGAAGTTTTAGATCAGTCAGTTGTAGATAGTAAATTCATTTCCACTCGTGAAGAGATGGAAGAACTGATTGAATCTAAAGCAAGACTATTAGATTACACTTATAAAATGGGCCTGGATCTATCGGGATTGGTCGCAAAAAATGTCGATTTCAGCGGGTTGTCACTTCCATTTGTATCATTTGAAGATGCCACGTTAGACAACTGCAATTTCATTGATGCTGTTTTAAATGGTAGCAATATGCGCGGTATTAGCGTTAAAGGCGGCGATTGGGCTGGATGTGATTTTGAACGAAGCGATTTAACCTTTTCTTTTCTCGAAATGGTTCGTCTTGAAGGAACTTTATTTAAAAACACCACATTAGAGCAGACAAAATTTAAGCGGTGTCACTCACCACGAGCAAATTTCAACGGTGCAAAAATGGCTAAGTGCATCTTGGAAAGTGCGTCGTATCAACAAGCAAGTTTTGTTGGTGCTGATTTGAGTAAAACAGATCTACTCGGTGACTTTTCAGAGGCAAACTTTGATGGTGCAACTATGGTAAATAGTGATATGCAATGGTCGGTATTCACTAAAAGCTCAATGCAAGGCGTAGATATGAGCGCCACCAATTTTACAAATGCTGATTTTACATTGGCAAAAATTCGCAATAGCAGTATGAAGGATGCTGATTTTACGAAGAGCTGTCTTCAAGACACGATGATGATCAATAGTAATGCTCAAGGTGCCAAATTCAAAGACGCCTTTACAAGATCGGAACGTGGGGTTTGGTTAGTCAATGTAATGGATGCTGATTTTAGTGATGCTCACGAAGGGCTAAAAGTCGATAACACTCGTACAAAATAATACCCATAAAGAGGGCGGGTTTGTCATGAATAATTACAAGCAATTCAAAGGTAGAAAGATTGATTTTTCAAAGCCTGTAAAGGTGTATAAAAACCTAAACAACGGTCTTTTTTCTGTCGTACAGGGCGGTGTAGTCGTCGCCCACGTTGATACCATTACTCTAAAAGCCGTTTCATTTAAAGTTAGCGAAGTAGGCAGGCAGAGAGTGATTGCTACCAAGCAAAAGAATGTCCATGCTTATGTTGTTGGTGAAGTGGTTACTGTTAATGAGAAGCAGCCTAAGAATATTGGTACACACCCCCCATCGCGCATCATGTATAACCCTTATAAATTTAGCTACTTCTATGGCGAGGTGACAGAGTACGATTTAAGAAAAGGTCGCCAGGCTAACAGCGTGGAAAAAGCCAAACTTGAAAAGTTTGAGGTTTTACATATAAGCAAGTCTGGCATGATCAAAACTCACATCAAAACAGGGCAACAAGGCGATAAGGCGGCTTAATCTATGCGTGATTTTCTTATTAAAGAAGCGGGCAGTTTAGACCCGCAAAACCAAGCGGTTTTATTAAAAACTATTCAGAGCGCAGACGCTAAAACCATTGAGCTGCTTTACCATCACCTGCAGAGCTTGACGAAGATTCGCCGCAAGAGTGTCTTATCCAAAATAGCATCGCGTTATGAAGCGGCGGCCTCATACAATCGTCATCGTTACCCAAACACTCAGCATAGTGTCAAAATGATAGGGTACTACCCTAAAATCGAAGGCATTATTTTTGAATGCTTAGCGCATGACCCTGATGATATAGATAACCCATGGGATTTCTTAGTGCTTTTTAAGCAAAGCAGTCCACTTGAAACGTTGAGCTGTGGTGATCATGAAGCCATTAGCTTATGGAATAAAACGTCACTGCAGGCTGTTCGGGAGTCAGACCGAAACATAAACGCACAAACCGCCATTGATAAAAATCTACTCAAAATCGTCGAGGTAGGGGATATTTTTGGCGATATGACTGTAACTAATGGCACAACCCCTATTAGCTCAACACCAAAAGGCTTTTTTCAAGTAACGAAGATAAAGGGCCCTAATATCTATATTAGAGGCATTAAACACCAGTTTATTGGCGAAGGTCTAAACATCCAGCCTATCCCAGATCAATACATAGAAACCATTTCAATACCATACTGGTTGCGCGTTGGCACGTTCAAGCACCTTGTTGATGGCGATAAGAAATTCTTGCGATGCAATCTAAAAGGAGAGCGTAGACAAGCCTACTTATACAGAAAAAACAAAGAAGGTAGATACGAATTGTTTTTTAAAAGAGCTTATTAATCCGTCAAACCACTTGCAACAGTACGACTTATTGGTTATAATTAACTCTCAATTAGGCAGTTAGCCAATTAGTCAATATAGCGATAATTAAGGATAGTGTCATGGAATCAAGTCTGCTAAGCTCTATTACATCAAATATTACTGCAGGCGGCATGAAAATGTTTACTGCAGAGGGTGTGGCGACCCATAGCCAGTGTGCGGCGATGAGTTATGTATCAATTCGCCATACCGGGCTTGTGGTACACGCGATGCCAAAAATTGAATTTCCTATGGATTTGGTTGCAGGCTTCGGTTTTGATTACGCTCAGCTCTCATTTAGTGTCGATTTCTTGGGATGTTACGTTGATAGCTTCACGCAAACAATTGAATGGAATGAAGTGGACTGCAATATCGATACGATTTTTCACAAAATGGACTGGAATCAAAGACCGTCACTTTATGGAAAAATGCAAGCCGACGGCTCCGTTGAGTGGCACGTACAAGGCACTGGCGTTATTAGTAGCATTGAGAATAGACGAGTAACGAATGAGGCCGTCACCGCCATTGTGAAGGCAATGAGCAAGAACGATCGTATGGCATTTTTAAGAGCGATATTTGATCAGGTTCGCGACTACGTTGATACTCCATTAGTAGAACAATCAGCATAAACAATTACCACTACTCAACGCCTGAATACAATACAAGAAGTCGTCCTAGCTACTAGGACGGCTTTTTTGTGCGCGCGTCTTGCCAGCTGATGCGATCATAGGTCTATGGTCATAGGGTGGCTAAGACATGAAAAGACAAAAGCAACTACCAGTAACAGGTTTTATGCTGGTTTGGTTTGGCGGGCAGGTCAAGTGAGTAGTGGGTTTTACATTGCAGATTAGTCAATTTATTTTAAAATAAACATTAATTAACGCTAGACAGTGTACGACTTATTGGTTATAATAAGTTATTGATTAGGCACTTAGTCAATCAAAAAAAACTAACAAGACGAGTTTATTATGACCCAGTGCAAGGCAATGAAGCGATTAAAACTCGATGCAGAGGATAAGGAATTACTATGAAATTATATTCAATAGACAATAAGCCATTAACTCCAAAAGCTCGCGCCAAAGTAGATTTAATGCTGCTGGAGGCAACAAAGGAGCTTAAGAAGGCCCTTATTAACGCCCGTGGCATCCATACTAAAGCTGCAGAAGGTTGGAGAGTAGATACTGGTGCTTATGGTGAAAATACATATCGTGAGCTGTCGGTGAGGCATTACGGTGCTTGGCGAGATGAGGCGTACTGCGACGCAAGCGACGAAGAGTGGCACCAAGCTTACACTATCGAAGACAATGACCACATGGTTCTATCCGAGGAGTCTTACGACGCTATCAAGGCTGTTGTTGGAAAAGTTGCGAAGCGGTACAAGAAGCTTGATATTGACTTTGACGAGGCTGAGAAGTGCTGGTTGATCTTTGATATTCGTGTCAGAAACCCTAACAAACCAGCCGCTTAATGAGTCACAGCTACACACTCCATAGTACGAATTATTGGATATAATATTTACTAAGAGATAGACAGATGGTTACTAAAAGATAGGCAGTCTAACCACAAGCTACGCTAAAGAAAAACTCGTAGCCGCAAGCTTTGGCGATGATGAAGACAAGCTTGATTTTGTGGTAGATATCATCAAGCACATGGCAACCGAGATTGACGCCTAAATCAATCAGCAGCAACTAAGAGCCGTTCTAGCTACTAGGACGGCTTTTTTGTGATTAAGACTCGCCAGCGGTCAAATTTGGGCCATATTGAGCTATAGGCATAGGGTGGCTAAGACATGAAAAGACAAAAGCATCGGTAACGGGTTTATGATGTTTCGGTTTGGGCTGGCAGGTCAAGTGAATAGGGCAGTTATTACATTGTAATCTTACTCAATTATTTTAAAATAAATAGCAATAAATATAGACATTGTACGAATTATTGGCTATAATGGTTACAAGAGATAGGCAATAAGCCACTCATTAATTAAAGGTAAATTCTATGAACATCCAAATACAAAACAATAATGAAGACAACCAATTCATTATGATTGTTTCAGCCAACAAAGACACGGTTGGTAGCGCTGAAAGTATTAAAAGCATTCTTAACACCTACCAGTTTTATGAAATACAGCAGCCGCCTATGAGCCGTGAGCACGCAGAACTTGAAGAAAATACAGATAGCATCTTAGATTACCTCGAAGTAGACCTAGAAACGCGCATTATGTTCCAAAAATACCAAGCCAGTGATGCCAATACCGACACTGCCAATCAAGTACGAGCTCTTGCAGAGATGTTAATGGCCAAAGCAGAGCAAGGCGAAGATATTACGTTTATCGGCACACCCTCTTATAACCCTGATGCCAATATCGTCGGTATCTACAACGCAAACCCTACTAGCAACCCAACGCTACAGCTATCATGGTACAACAATGATTTTGGTTACTATGACGACGCTACAGTAATCGAAGAGCACGTAGGCAAGGTTATTGAAGATATTAACGCTGATGGCGATTTGGTGCTAAATGATATTCAAGCGGTTATCATCGAAGAAAATGATGGTTCAAACTACCTGATGACATTGGAGCATGAGCAAAAACGAGCATGGTCTAATATTGTCGGTTGCCATATCCGCTCTCTACGCAATACAACACTTCATTACGCCATTGCAGAATACAGCCGTTAACGCCCTTATTGTTTGAAGAAGTCGCCTTATACCATCAGGCGACTTTTTGCTGTTTTGTCAGACAGTCTTGCGATCAGCTATAGGCATAGGGTGGCTAGGCCATGGAAAGACAAAGGCGCTGGCAACAGGTTTTATGATGGTTTAATTTAGGCGGGCAGGTCAAGTGAATAGGGCTGTTTTTCTATTTAGGATTTACTAAATTATTTTAAAATAAATAGCAATAAAGCTAGACATTGTACGAATTATTGGCTATAATGGTTACAAGAGATAGGCAATAGCTATCTAAATACATTCAATATAAATAATGTTAGCAAGGGCCAATTATGATCAGCAATTACTGCAGCGACTATTTGGAAGACTTAGTAGGTACTCATGAGGAAGATATGAGATTACCGAAGATTAATTCACAGCGCATCAGACAGTCAGTGAAATTTAGACTGCCAGACAGCGGTATTATTTTAGATGTCGTTAATAGCAATAACATCAGAATAGACGATATCAAAGCGAAAATGCCTGGGGTAGTGAGTCACGTAAAACTCCCTTACGACCAAGTGGCGCTTGAATACGTTATGCACAACCCAGAAGATCGGGACAAAAAGACACATCTTATTATCCTTGCTACGAATACAGAAGACGGTATCACCTTCAATCTGATTGCTAGAACCATTAAAAATGGTGTGAATAATTGGACTGACTTTAAGCTTGGCGGAATGATAGATGCCGATTTCGATGTTAGATACGGCTTGATCGATGGCGACACGTCACCCGAAGAAGGAGGTGATGTTGTCATTTTTTATAACGCCTACGTCATACTATGTTTTATCGCTGCGCTTGAATGCTCAAACGTGGTTGAAGAAACTAAGCTTGCGCCTACAAAGCTCAATAAAAGCCGCGTCAAGAAAGGAAAAGAGCCGCTGTTTGACTACAAAGTACTTACCTTGGATACCAAGAGCAAAGCAATCAATAACAACGGCGACACCAATACAGAACGAACACACACTAAGCGGGAGCATCTAAGACGCGGGCATATCAGACGTTATGAGCATAAGACGATATGGATCAATCCTTGTGTAGTTGGCGATAAAATCAAAGGCTCACTAAAAAAAGATTACCTTGTCACCTAACCCACAGTTAATACTTTAAATAAACGGCTTATTCATGCAATCAGCCGTTTATTGGGCGACTTTCAATAACAACAACCCAGTAGGACCTATTAAATGACTGACATCAAAAAACCACTTCATAAACTACCAGTCTGCTTGCAAGGCGTTCCTGTAAACGAAAATGATTATCCAAACTTTTGGGCGATGATCACATCAGGCGCAACCATTCCTGCAGAGTACCGCGAAGGTGGATCACAAATGGGAATGCTTTTTGAGGGATACCTCTTTCGTTGCGCAAAAACATTCGTCACTAAATACGAGTTAGGGGCGTGGAATTATTTTTACTGCAAACGAGGCGGTCAGTTGTTTTATCTAACACCTACTTGGGCAAAAGATGTAGTACTTATTGACAATATTCTGACCGATAAAGACCTAGACTCACAAGCATTTGGGTTTTATATCACTCTATATGCGCTAAATCAGTACCGCTACGTTGCCAAAGAAACCCACTGGGCCAACGTGTACGCCAAGATGATTGAATGGGCTAAGCGCCAACTGTCGGACGCCCAAGGCTTAGAGTATGGTGTCTTTTCGACCGACGAAGATACGGAAGAGAGTAAACGCGTACGCGAAGCGATCACTATTATTGACAACATCACTCTATCGAAACCCCAGACGTTAAAATCTATCGCTGCCTGATGTTAGTAAGTGTTAGCCTTGTATTTGGTGTCCATTCCATACTACCAATGCAAGGCTAACGTCATAGGATTGCTATGGCATGAAAAGATAAGCACTAACCGGTTTTTGTAGATTTGCTGTGAGACATCAATAAATCCGCTATAATAATTTTGAACCAAGCAACGAGCTGGTTTGTGGGCAGGCAAGTATATTCTGTTCTAATCATTACAAAGTAAATAGCATTGCCAATAAAATTGTTTAGTACCAAACATACGTGCCAGCATCAAACAAAAAACAATTCGATAATCTCCGAGATTATCGATACCAAAAAATCTGATTCTTAAGATTTCATCTATAGGAGTGTGCCAATGGCAATATTTGGCGAAGATAAAGGAAACTCAGTGACAAAAATCAATCTAAAAGAGATGTCGGCTTTTTTTCTTATATTGCTAATAATAGTCGGCGTATTCTCGTTTATCGGCTATAAATACAATAATAAAGTGGATACAACGGTTGATGGCCTACTAGAGCAAAAAGGTATGTCGGCCCTGTCTGTTAGTAAGGCTGAGAAAAAAGCTGAGAAGTTAGAAGCTGAGATTTTGTATGCACAGCATAACCTACAACGTGTAGAGGATCTTCTTTCGAATGAAAAGTCTAAGCTTAAACGTAAAAAAGAAGATGCGATCAATGAGGTGGCCGCGCTGGAAGAAGAGATAGAGATTATCAATCTTAACAGTAAACGTGTGAGCAACTTACTGGACAAGCAAAGGCAACAACTTGAGGCACAAAAAGCTGATGCCATCGCAGAGGTTGCAGAAAAAGAAGCTGAATTAGAAGCTGAACATGCCCGTATTGATAAACTTTACAAAGAAGAGATGATTAAACTGGAGGAAAAAAAGCAAAAGGCAATTGACTTAGTGGCAGCCAAAAACGATGAGATTGAGGCATTAGAGAAAGGTGACACCGCTAATAATGAGAAAGAAACTGTAAAAAAAAATGAAGAATACCGCTTAGACGACGGAGAGGCTAAGAAGATCAATCTGGCTGGTGCGTCTGAGTCTAAAGATTCAGAAGAGTTAAAGGATAAGGAAGAACAAAGCCTATCCTCTAAAGAAAAAACTAATGCAAAGCAGCCTGCAGTGGAATTAAAAATTACCGACGGAAAGAAGCAAGGCGAAGTGGATTTGCAAATTAACACTAACGCGTCATCACTTAAAAGTGCGCAAGATTCAGTTGACAGTTTTTTTATGGGGTTAATTAAGGGTTTTATTGCTGTCATCTGTTTGTTGATAGGTTTGGGTACGTTCGGATGGGTTGTAGTGCGTCTAACAAGTTATTAGACGTTGCAAATTAATAATTAAGGATCTGTATTGTGAACAATCTAATTGAAGCATCTGACAGCTCAAATAATGTAAGAGCCATGGTCCAACATCCTGCAATGGATAGACAGTTTAGATCTGGCGCGTTACTAAGTACCTCAAGCTTATTTTTTGCGATGTATTGTGTTTCAATGCTATCGATTTGGGCGGCAACATCAACGATCTATATGGCTTTTTATATAGGGGTATATGTATTCGTAACCTGGGGCATTATTAGAGATGTTAGCCTGGAGGACTATCGCAGCATTAAAACTAAGTTAGCGCTTGATAGTTTATTAAGAAAGCTATTTAAAAACATTAGCCAAACGAGCGTAGATGTTTTAGATAAAACAATCAGCAATGTGCATCCAAGAGAGATGTTCTTGCGCGACAGGCATCCTGCAAATGACGTGGTTTACTACCCAGAAATAAAAGAGATTGTTTTACCCATACTTTCAAGAAAAGTTGTTTTTAATGCTTTTAGTTCATCACTCATCATTATCAATGCTTTTATGTATTTTTTTGGAGTTTGGTTGACAACAGGTTTTGCGCCGATCGTCTCTACCATACTGCTAAGCCTTACAGCGCTGTTCGCTAATTACTTCTGGTTTTTATTCTACAATCGAAGAACCTATATCAAGGCAATTAATCAGAAAAAACTTGCCTTTGTGCCGAAACGTTTTATCGATATGCAGTACTCAGAAGCGCACTTAATGAGTCTTATTAGAAATCCAGTCTGCAATGCAGTACTACCTTGTTACAACACTAAAACTTCTAGCCGCGCCGCTAAAAAAGGCAGCACAGTGCAAATGAAACAGATTGAGAATCAGGATAAGTGGGCAGGGGTTTTTACTTTGGAGGACCTGATAAAAGCCTCAATGACACAGACACGCAATATCAATGACTTGATTAACAAAGGTATCGTTGAGCCTGCGTTTCTCGTACCCGAGATTAAGACACTGAATCATATCAACAACTTTTTTGTCGTTGAGACTGTGCGCCGTACAAAAACGTACCTAGAGGAACATTCGACCTATTACGATATCGCCATGCGTGCATTTGCAACCAAGATTGGTGAAAAGTTAAACGAAGAAATCCAGTCACTCTATAAAAGCGTTACTAAGATAGATGAGGCGATCAATAGAGCCAAAGAGATGCATATTGAAGACCTTGAAAAAGGCCTCTTGTCTGATGAAAATCTTAACAAGCTGGTAGAGGCTGAAATCGTTCCTATGGACGCATTCCCTGAGCTCCATAGCTTAAGATTTGCTGGAGTACGCGAAAAGGTGGCAGCTTTTAATATCGCCAACGAAGCAATACCTAAGCTACTAAGAGCAAAAGACAATACCACTGATGGAAAAGAGCTGGCTGAGATTGATGAGCTTATTGAAGATGTTAAGAACTACATCAAAGGAATGGCCATCGATACCGATGAAAGCCGTCTGCTGTTGGAACAAGAGAGACTGGAGAGCGAGAGTGGACTGCTAGGTCTGGTCGGTCAAAGACAGCTTAGTGAGGCTGACAATGTGATGGGTGAGGTCAGAAACTACATCCAAGGCTACAAAGACTCAAACTAATCGAAGCCCGCCATCAATAAATGAGCGGGTTTTTTATTTAGAATGAACACCACTTGAATTAGTACGACTTATTGGGTATAATAACCTTAATGATTAGGCAATATCGCCAATCTAATCTTTTAAAAGGTAACGGTTATGAGTCAATATGTTTTGCATAAAGTAAATATCGAAGTAGATCTAGGTGATAACACCGGATGTTTTTGTGAAAGCTATGTCACAGAAGGATCTGATGTGAAATTTTTATCTATTAACGAAAAAATCGATATCACTAGCACAACCAGTACGCCGCTTGAAAACGAAGTCGCTGAGCACTTCATTAATCATTTAGGCGGTATTACTACTACCGAATTTGGGTTTATTGAAGTCAATGGTGAGCCACTGGAAGACACTAAGTACGATCCTGACCACCAAGATTAGAACGCCCGATCAACAAAAAGTCGTCTTATTTAGACGGCTTTTTTTATTACAAAATTTAGAAAGCGGCTATAATCATAGGGTGGCTAGGACATGAAAAGATAAAAGCGCAGTAACGGGTTAAGTGGTTTTCGATTATGAATTAATTAAAATAAATAGTGATAATAGTAGACATTGTACGATTTATTGGTTATAATGGTTTTATAGAAAGGGATAACCCTACTAACCAAATAATCACATTAGGAACTACCATGGACAATCAAGAGAAGTTAGCAAACCGCGATAAAATTATTGAGCGTGTCAGACAGCTATTGGCTATGGGTAGTGACAGCTCAAGCCCAAATGAAGCATCCATTGCATTAAATCGTGCTCGTAAACTTATGGATACGCATCAAATCAGCGCAACTGACATTGAGAATGCAAAGGATAGTGATTTTGGTGAAAATACGTTTAGCACAGAATCCAGCCAAAACAGAACATGGATAGGTATTTTGGTTGTTGCTATTGCTAAGATGAACAGCTGTGTTGTTGCGGTTAAACCGCGCCGGAACAAAAGAGAGCGTATTAGCTACGTCTTTAAAGGATTTGAAGAGGATAGCAAGATGTGCCAGTTTATGATGGCCTACCTATGCGATGCTGTCGATAACTTCTACAAAGTAGACCAAAAAAATTATGGCTTAAAAGGCGCGAGTGATAAAAACAGCTATTTTGTGGGTTTTGCCAGCGGTATTTGCACACGTATAGATAAAGAAATCAAAGAGCGTGAAGACAACGTTCAGGCAAATAGTTCATCAACAGCTTTAGTCGTCGCAAAAAATGCTGTGGTTGAAGCGCGTTTTGGCAGTACCCCAACAAAACAGTCAAGAACAACCGCCAAAGGAAATGGCAATTACCTCGGGAATGTTGCTGCCAAAAAAGCACACTTAGGGTCTTTTATGGACAATAAGACAGAGAAAAACGAAGCCATCCAAGCAAAAAACACCGATTTTGACAAACGTTTTGACGCGCTATGGGCTGACATCGAAGAGGCTGGCAAAGCCAGTTATGACAGTAACCGATACGCGCTTACAGAGTTGGATGTTGACGACACAGGCAAGGAATGGTTGAAGAATCAACTGTTAGACAGCTTTGAAATTTTGTCGGAAGTCAATACTGGTAAAGAAATCAAGCGGATGGTGCGTATCTACAAAGAAGATAGCTACATAGATTTCGATATCGTTATATCTAAAGATGGTATTAATATAATGGAAGGTAAGTCGGCCGAAGCCGCTTAGTAACACAATCAAAAAAAAACATAAAAGCGCCCATTAGTGGCGCTTTTTTGACACCTAATATATATGGCGCAGTCTTAAGGTCCTAGTGCTATGATCATAGGGTGGCTACTCCATGGAAAGACAAAAGCAACTACCAGTAACGGGTTTTATGATGATTCGATTTGGGCTGGCGGGTCAAGCAAATAGTGCGCTAGATACATTGTAACCTTGTTAATTTATTTTAAATTAAATAGCAAATAGTGCTTGTGATAGTACGACTTATTGGGTATAATGATTACTAAGAGATAGGCAATAAGCCGCTCTATACAAATCAACTATTAGGAATGCCTACCATGCAAACAATTGATATCACAGCCATGCCAGAAGTCTTAAAAGGCAAGATCGTCGCAGAAGAAGATCGCTTGGATTTTTGGCCAACGATGTTTCATAGTCATATTATGGAAGCAATGGAATTTGAAAGAATGATCTTCATCACTGCGGAGCGCCAGACAAGCGATTACCAAAGTGGTTATTGGGAGTTCGTCATTCTTGACGCTGAGCAGAAGATTTACTACATCTACCCTCTAGAGGGTAAAAATCTTACCGTTAACGGCATTATGAATCATTCAACATCTGTTATGAGTCCTGAATTGTTTGGCTTACTAACAACCATGTTATGTTTGGCTTGGCGCGGTGACGCGACTGGTGATCCACGCTATCATGAAGCGTACCGCAAGCTATACGCTTTCACTCAAAAGAAACTACATGAAGTATATTTGCCTTATGATGATGTCCCTGAAAGCGAATGGCCGGAAGAAGTCGCGCAAGCCGCCAATACACTTTCGATCATACACCGCTTTCTCGACTAATAAGCTCGTAGTCAATCAAAAGCCGTCCTAGCTACTAGGACGGCTTTTTTGTGTTTAAAGGCCGCCTGCAGCAGCTGATGCAATCCTAATGCTATAAACATAGGGTAGCTAGTTCATGGAAAGACAAAAGCAACTACTGGAAACGTGGCTGGTTTAGGTGCTCAGGCTGGTTGGTGTATAAGATCATGGTACGCTAAATCAAATATTTTAAATTAAATAGCAAATAGTGTTTGTTATAGTACGACTTATTGGTTATAATGGTTGTAAGAGTTAGGCAATAAGCCATTCAAACTAAATTTAAGGTAATACTATGACTATCAAAGGACTGGTTTTAGACACAGAAACGACAGGTTTGAATCAAGCGCAAGTAATCGAAATGGCTTATATGCCTATCGGGAGCGACTTTTCCGTTAATACGCATACAGTTGAGTGCGAACGGTTTCTACCACGAAAAGCGATTGAACCCGAGGCAATCGGGGTTCATGGTATTTTAGATTCGGATTTGTTGAGCAAGCCGAAAACAGCAGATTTATTTAAGGTTATGCCATTGGTTGCACAAAGCACGTATGTTGTAGGGCATAATGTAGAGTTTGATACCAACGCAATCAACAATTCATCTAGTGTAAAACACAACTTCAAAGAAATTTGCACCAAGCGACTAGCCATCCATACCTTCCCTGATGAAAAAAGCTATAGACTAACCCGTTTGGCTGATAGGTTTATCTCAGAAAAAGTTAAAAACTATATTGATGATGCCCATAGCGCCAAAGCAGATGTGATTATGTGCGCGCTGCTGCTTGAGCATATTGTGTCCACGCTTAATCAGCGCGACAACAAACAGTACACCTTCGATGAGCTGTACCAACTTTCAACAGAAATTGGTTATATTCCTTACGGGAAAAAAGCCGCCTAAAAAAATGGGTTGCTAACAAAAACGACCACTCAACGGAGTGGTTTTTTTGTGCGCAGATATCGCTTGCATCTGACGCAATACCAATACTAGAGTCATAGAGTGGCTAGCTCATAAACAGACAAAAGCACCGGTAACAGGTTTTATGATGGTTGGATTTGCGCTGGCAGGTCAAATAAATAGGGCTGTCACCACGCAAAATTCTCGAGAATTTTTATTAAAATAAATAGTAATAAACGCTTGTTGCGGTACGACTTATTGGGTATAATATTTAGTAAGAAATAGGTAATATCTTGAACAATCAAAACAACGGAAGGCAGTGGTTATGACCAAAAAAATCGATATCGTAAATGTACTGGCTGACACATTGAGACCGATGATCACAGTGGGCAATATTCCTAATTTGCTTAAAGACATTGATCACGCAACAAAAGATTATAACAGTGATGCCGATGGTGGTGCGTGGTTGACCCTGGAGGTCGGATTGGCTCTTGAGGCTGATGTGAGTGCAGTTAAGGATGTGCCTTTTGATGTGGCTTCTCTTTACTTTGAAGTCAAACTAATGCGCTGCACCTCAGTAGACGGTAAGGCATGGTACGACACCGAACTCAGATGGGACGGTGGGGATTTTGACCTCAACACAGACTGCACTAAAAACCTAAGCTTCTTAAAAACACAAACCCTTAGCAATGGGGAGGTCTTATATTGGGATTGCACGCCTACAGATGAGCACTTAGACCGTAGCGAACGTCTTGGTGCCTTGGTCATGGCTAAAATATATAAAGATATGCAAGCGGATAAAACGATCAGACCTTTTGTTGAGGCGGTTTACCAAAAATTGCGCAGAAAGCCCCTACTTCTAAAGTAGTGGGATGAATGCGTTATTAATCACTACCCTTAGTGCTTGTGGTATAATAATTAATAATTATACCACTTATTCACAATAAGCCTCTATGCCCACGCAAATTCTAAAAGCCCATAAAGTTAGGCTATACCCAAACGAGGATCAGCAGATATTCTTTGCTAAGTCATTCGGCTGTACGCGCTTTATTTGGAACAAGATGCTTGCCGATAAGATAGACCACTACGAGGCTACTAAGACAACACTCAAAAACTATCCCGCGCAGTATAAAAAAGAGTTTGAATGGCTTAAAGAAGTGGACAGCTTAGCGTTGTCTAAAGTTGAACGTAATTTGCATAAAGCCTATCAATCTTTCTTTAAAAACGGCACAGGCTTTCCTAAGTTCAAGAAAAAAGGCATCAAAGACAGCTATACGACCAACAATCAAAAGGGCACTGTGGCTGTCACCAAAAACACCGTTAAACTGCCTAAAATTGGTCATATCAACGCCAAGTTCCCCGATAAAATAAACGGACTTATAAAAAGCGCCACCATTAGCCGCACCCCATCAGGCAAGTATTTTGTTAGCTTATTGGTTGAAACGGTCGTTAATGAATTGCCAAAAACCCAATCAAACATCGGTATTGATTTAGGATTGACAGACTTTATCGTCTTATCAGACGGCAGCAAAGTTGCTAATCCTAAGTTTCTAGCAAAGCTGCAAGACAAACTGGCGCAAGAACAAAAGGTTTTAGCCAAACGCAGAGCGATTGCCAAAGCAGATCAGCGCAAGCTGTCAGAGAGCCGCAACTATCAAAAGCAAAAACTTAAGGTCGCCAAAGTCTACGAGAAAATAACCAATACCCGCAAAGACTTTCTACATAAGCTCTCATTCAATCTCATCAAAAACCACGATGTTATTGCTATTGAAGACTTGAACGTCAAAGGCATGGTTAAGAACCGTAAACTGGCTAAAGCTATATCAGACAGCTCATGGTCGTCATTCACCACCATGCTGGCCTATAAATCGGAATGGTATGGTAAAACGCTTGTCAAAATAGACCGATGGTATCCGTCCTCTAAGACCTGCTCAAACTGTGGTCACTTGCTGACGAAAGCTGAATTGCCGCTATCGGTTAGAACATGGGATTGTCCAAGTTGCTTACAGCGAAATGACCGCGACCTTAACGCCAGTATCAATATCTTAAATCAAGGATTGCTACTGGCTAAACAATCAAAAACTGTCGGTGCGACAGGGTTAGCTTAGTAAATTTGTCTAACCTCTGATGCAGAATATCGTATCAAGTATGGGCATTACCTAAGAAACCCCTACCTCTAAGGTAGTGGGTAGTTCATGCCAAGACATTAGAGCTGGAGCAAAACCTTCCAGAAGACAATTACATAGGCTTTTGATAAAGGCAGGAGACGAAAATGAGTATAACGATAGGTGGATTGTGTGGGCAATGCTCGTACAATAAAGGTGGATACTGCGACTATATAGAGCGCGACGACAATGACTATCCTCATAACAATGGGGACTATGCAGGAATTGAGGTTCATGCAGCTGATGATCACGGGCTAGATGTTCAAATGCGTGTCTCTGATAACTTTGGGTGCATAAAATTCACCGGAAAATAACGCATAAATAATTGATATTGTACGATATATTTGGTATAATATTTAACAGAGATTAGGCGATAACGCCGATCTTTATTCAACGAAATTTTTTGGTTTAGCATGGATGTCGCGTGGTTTGTTTCCGTATCAATAATCCAAAGATGAATTTGAAAACAAAAAAAACCGCCAGTTATCTGACGGTCTTTTGTTGGGCAAGCGTGATGTTATTTTGTAGCAACTTCTTTGATGTCGTGCCAGTTGTCAGCTTTGTAATACTCTTTTGCTTCCATGCAGTTATTAACCAAGTCTGCATGCTTTTCATCTGTTAGCTTTTTAGCATCAACGCGATCAGCAATTTCGTTCTTACAAGCCAGAACGTGATCTTTGGCTCTGATGCGATCTTTATGGGTTTGATAATCAGAACCTTGCTTGACCCAGTAAGTACTTTGCTTTGGCGCAGTCGTCATAGAACATGCAGACATCATGGTAAGTAGGGCAGTCATAACAACTGTTTTTGATAATGTATTCATTGAATTTGAATTCCAGTATTTAAAGATGGATTAAGGGCAAATTGCCTATCTTGGGGTTCCTAAGCAATTGATTAATATTACCAATTTAACCACTTGCTTAGATGTGTATATTAACACTTAATTATAACGAGAAACCAATTGTGTTGGCTAGATTTAGCTCTAGAAGGACAATTAATTATTTGATATTTAGGAGATATTACAATGACAATGATTTTGAACAACGTGGGCACTCAAGCAGAACTCAAGCTTATAGACCCAAGCACTAAGCGCAGCATCTTAAATGAATTCATGGCCAAATGTGCCAAATGTGCTGAGCACCTTGATGTAAATGATTTGCAGTTTCCAGTAAATGATGAAAAATACTACTTACTGAAAGAAGCATTAAAGCAAGAGCAAATCAGCTTAAATACTATTCACGGTTATTCTTCAAAAACCGACATGGAATTAAATGATGCCATCAGAAATGAATTAAATACAGCATTCAAAAAAGAGTTAAGCCAAGGATCAACGCTGATTGAAGGTATCCAAAAAGGCGTTGAAGCCAAAAGCAAAATCATTGACCGCCTATTTAACAGCGAAGTGATTGTTAAAAACCCTGTAAACAAGAAGTTTTGGCCACTGGTGAATACCAGCCATACTTTTGCCATTAGTCACTTTGAAGAGATCAAAGGCGAGGATGGTTCTGTCACCTACAAAATCAATGCTGAATGCGACTTCACTATTTTAATGCCAAATCCAAAAGATAATATCGACTTTCACGGTAAGGCTGATCTGCTGATGGCCATGAACCATAAAAATCTTGTGGTCATCGAAGAAAGTTACGTTTGGCCAATAAACTTTGTAGCCGAAGAGGAAAAGCAAATGCTTGAGATTATTCATGATGGGATTCACCATGATTTCGCAATGCGTGGTGCCTTTAAAGAAGATGCAGCGTAGGCGACTTGTAACTTATTACCCAACATGAACTACCCACTACCTTAGAGGTAGGGCTTTCTGCGCAATTTTTGGTAAAAAACCGCTCTTGTCGCCAGGGCGGTTTTTTTGTGCCTGGTCCCCGCCAGCAGCTGACGTGATCATAGTGCTATGGTCATAGAGTGGCTACTGCATTAACAGACAAAAGCAACTACCAGTAGCAGGCTTTATGATGATTCGGTTATCGCGGGCAGGTCAAGTAAATAAAGCGTTTGGCGCATTGTAACTTTATCAATTTATTTTAAATTTAATAGTAAATAATTATTGTTATAGTACGATTTATTGGGTATAATGGTTACAAGAGATAGGCACTCAGCCATCTTAAACTAAAGAAGGGTATTTGCAGATGATCAAGACTCTACCAACAATGAAACACCTCATACTACAATCAGTGATGTTGTCACCATCAGAGATCTTAGACATTTCATTCACTGAGCGCGAAATCACCAGTCAGAATGAAGAATGGTTTATGGTTGATAATAACACTATTCATCGCCCAAAATTTACTTGTGTAAAGAAATCTGAGGCCACTCGACGAAGCGATACCTTGCTAGGGAAAGTTTACATCAAACACGGCACACATCACATTACTGGTGAGCCGGTCATTACCATTTACCGCTATGCGCCTGATTTCCACGAAGATCAGGATCTATTTGGTGAGTATTACGATTTGGCTTATTATGACGTGGTAACTAAAGAGTTGCAGAATCATGTAGTATTTAAGCATCTGGCGGTCGATAGTAACGGCGATCTTGTTTCTCGCGCCAAGTGGGAGGCTGACCAGTAGTAAAAAACATGAAGTACCGAAACTCATTACATGTAAGGTAATGGGTTTTTGCGTACTACCAACTAACGATGAGAGGGACTATGATTGTTTTTAACGCGTCAACAAAGAGCCTAAAAGCTGGAGGCTACATATTTTACAACTGCAAAGAGACCGCATTATTAAAAGCGGTCGTCGCTTTTAATAACAGAAAAGGAAAAGCGAACCAGACCGAAAAAATGCTTCCGTATTCAGCAGCGATTCAGGTAGAGATTGATAATCGATATATTAGTTTCTTTACCGTTACTTTTGCTGAGAGTCAGCCTGAAAAAATCGAGTTGGCTGAAAACGATACGTTTACCAACGCCACTTGGGCTAGAGTCAAGGATGGTTCTTTGGGAATATACACGTCAGGACTTCTACGATTAAAGGATGTGACTCATGGCGACAAACTTAAGGCGTACGCAGAAAAAAACAATTTAACTACTCATTTTTGTGATCCGAAATCATAAGTCGCCAGCGCACTTCGATTACAAAATTTAGTCAAAATGCACCTAGAAATAGGTGTATTTTTTATGTCGGACGGTAGTACTATGCACATAGGTTGGCTAATGTGCTTGAAAGAACAAGAGCTAACTGCCTGGTAACGGGTTTTATGATGGTTCGATAGTTATACATAGGTCAAGTAAATAGGGTGAAATCTCTATAGTAATTCTATTGTTTTTATTTAAAATAAATAGCAATTAACGCTTGCCATTGTACGAATTATTGGCTATAATGGTTACAAGAGATAGGCGATAGCCACTCTAATCCACTCATTTAAAATAAGAGCAAATTATCATGAAAGGTAGCATTTTCGTTATTGCGGGACCGAGCGGTGCTGGCAAGTCAAGCATAGTTAATCAGGTAGTGAACAAACGCCCTGATGCGGTCGAGAATGTATCACACACAACAAGAGCGATGCGTGAAGGTGAGACGTGCGGTATAGACTACCACTTTCGGTCTGTCGAAGAATTTGAATCTGATTTGAAAGCAGGCAAGTTCATTGAGTCTTTTAAAGTATTTGATAACCATTACGGGACAGCTAAAGCCGACCTTGAAAACCTAGTAGCAGCAGGAAAAAATGTGCTGATGGTGCTGGACTATCAGGGAGCGCTGGAGCTCAAACGTATCTTAGGTAATCAATTGGTGACTATATTCGTGACCACACCAAACGAGCAAACCTTAGAGCGCCGACTAAAAAGTCGAAACACTGACGATGAAGCGACAATTAACAAACGGTTAAAAGAAGCTAAAAAAGAACTTAGTCAGGCGCATAATTTTGAACATATTATCGTTAATAATGAGCTTGAAAGAGCTGTCAATGCTTTGAATTATATAATAGACTTGCGGGCTGCTTGATGCCTGCAAGCAATAACATCGCATATTAATGAGATGATAATTCTAGCCAAACGATCCATAAGTGAGTAAGACAATGCAATTAAATAAAGATAAATTGCTAGCAAAATCAATTTTAGAGTGCTTTTGTCGTCAAAGCGAGGAAAGCAATTTGATAAACCATGTAGATATTGTTCATCTACACTCCATTCCAAAAGAGGCAGATAAAGATAAACCAGTAGCCATAGGTTGCGATATAGAGATATATGCTCAGTTTTCCCCATTAGAAGGCATAACACCAGTTAAAGGCATGGAGGCTAACCAAATTTGTTTGGATGCTCATGTTAAATTTAAGAATTGCTACTACAATGAGTCTTTAGGGGTTTATGAGTGGGTGGGCAATGAAATGGGCGTTGATAAAGACATCCATGTTTTTTATGGCAGTGGCCATAGTCCTGAAAATGCTATATGGCGCGAAACGGAGTTCGAATTAGACTCTGAGAGCAGTGCAAAGGAAGACACTTATATTATTAACACTATTATCGACAACGTATTTGGGGAAGTAAACGAACGAAAAGCAATTGATTTCAACCGCGCCATATTTGATAAAACGCTGGATAAAATCACTGAAAAGTACGCCTAACGAATACGGCGTGTCACTTAGAAACCATCTTTTTAGATGGTTTTTTTGTGCCTAGTACTTGCCTGCAACAGCTTCCGTGATCATAGTGCTATGGTCATAGGGTGGCTATGGCATTAACAGACAAAAGCAACTACCGGTAACGGGTTTTATGATGATTCGATCATCGCTGTCAGGTCAAGTGAATAGGGCGGTTATTACGTTGTAGCTTTATCAATTTATTTTAAATTTAATAGTAAATAATTATTGTTATAGTACGATTTATTGGGTATAATGGTTACAAGAGATAGGCACTCAGCCATCTTAAACCAAACAAAAAAAGGCCATCATTATGTCAGATTTAATTGAACGCATTGAGCACACCGACCATTCATTAGGCAATGCAGATGCCATTGAAGACACGGTGGTTAATATAGGTGATGTTTTCATAACAGAGCGACAGTTCTATGAAGACAACGTACATTACTACAAGGTGATAGGTTTTGGCGGATGCAACCAGCTAATAATGCGTAAGATTGGCTGCAAACTTGTGAGTTTCGATGGTAAAACAGGCAAAAAAGTTCCTGATGTGAGCAACGAAATCGGTGCGCCTTTTGTTCATAAAACATGGTTTGAAAGAGACATCGAAGGCGGGCTAGCAGTTATCAAGAGTATTGCAGATTACAGTCACCCTGTTACCCTAAAGCGCAAACTTGAAGATGGTAGTTATGAGTTAGACCGCTGTTACGCATAAAACGTTAGCGATTATTAGAATCTACTTCGGTAGATTCTTTTTGATTTATATGGCAATTTATTTTAAATTAAATAGCAAATATCGATTGTAATAGTACGACTTATTGGATATAATAGCATTAAGAGATTAGGCAGTTAGCCAGTCATGAATACAATAGCAAACTGAGGTGAGATATCATGGATATTATAAGAAAACAGGCTTTAATTGCAGCACTTACAGCCTCTATAGCACCAAAGCTAAACGCGGCCGGGGTATTAGAAGGCGGTTGTGCCAAGTATCGGCCGGCAGAAGAGGCAGATGGATCTTACGCTTTATTCGCAGCGCCAGAAATCAATACCTTTTTTGAACCTATCGAAAAATTTAAATATAATCTGGTCAACACAACCTTTACGGTAGCGTTTACGGGCTGTGTTTATGATGAAACAAGCAAAGCATACACATGGAACGGCAATAACTATCACATCAGTTTTGGCGATTTCAATATAAATCTGCTCTTTGGCTTGAGCAATGGCGCAACGGCGTACGATTTCGGCGCAATATTTGCTTGTGATGGCGTCAAAGAGCTAACAGAACTTGAAGATAGTGAGATCGCCACTAGTGTCTTAAAACCTTTGTTTGACGCAATGAGCGATGCTGATAAAAAAGCATTGGCGCAGGCCGCATTTGAGAAGATACGCACGACCACAGATGCCCCAATCTCAACAAAACTAACTGAAAAGGAGGGCTGATCATGAATCACACTCAGAAAGCCGCCCTTATCATGAATATTGCAGCAGCACTTGAGAGCAGTATTCATCCAAGTGGCATCATGAGCAACAGCGTTGTTAGTAAGATGAAAGAATATACCAATTTCGACTCATTCGAACGCTATTTAAGCGTCACGCTTGATGTGACATTTGACTTTTGCCGTGTTGAGGGTATTCCTTACAATCGAATAAAGATGCCAATAGAGTTCGATTTCTACAAATGCCAGTATGACAATGACGCCGAAGCCTGGCTATGGGACGGTGAAAAATTCAATGTAGAATGTGGTTTTTTTGAAGGTGCTATGTTTAGCGACTCCAGCAAAAGTGCCGCGTACTCCGAGAGTAAATGGGTTTATGACCATGAAATCGAAAAACATCTTGAAGATCAGACTCCTGTAAAATTTGCCCATACAATACGCTTTCAAGCGATGTCCAAGGCATTTAATTTGCTCAGCACAGAAGATTTTAAAAAACTTGGTGATACTGTGTTCAAGCAAGTGAGAGACAAGGCGATAGCAGTTGAAGTGATCCACTAGCAATTGAATTTATTTTTTCGTGTAAAAGGCCATTCATTCGAGTGGCTTTTTTTTGGCTCCAAAATAAGTAATAAAGATTCATACTGAGTGATAAAGATTCATACTTCACTACTCGCCAGCGGCTGACAAATCAGACATGGCGCTATGGTCATAGGGTGGCTATTCCATGAAAAGACAAAAGCACTACCAGTAACAGGTTTTATGATGGTTTGACTTAGGCGGGCAGGTCAATGTCTGTATGGATTTTTACATCGAAATCAAGTCTATTTATTTTAAATTAAATAGCAATTAATTCTTGCTACTGTACGAATTATTGGATATAATGGTTACAAGAGATTAGGCAATACGCCAATCCAAAACTTACCAAAGGTGAATATCATGTCTGATTTAATTGAAAATACTCAAGTGGCTTTCAAGGCGAATACTATTGGTGACGAAGTGAAACGAGTCGTACTGCCATTTGGCGGGTTCTATGAGAGCGACTATGAGCACCTGATCAGTAACGAGCTGGACAACCTTAAATATGATGAAGGCAAAACTGACCAAGAAATCGAAGTGATTGCGAATAGTATTGACCGCAAAGCATTTTATTTAAAAGTAGCAGTTGGATTTGGTGACTATCTAAACGAATGTTTTTCAACGGTCTTTGGTAAGTCGGTTGAAGTAGCTTTCAATCAAATCGAATACCACCCTATGACCTTGCAAAACACAGGCGACGAAATCAGCGCTGCGATCGACGTTACTCAATTGCCAGGTTTGGGCTACTTACAACACTTCTGTACCACCAACGACTTGATAGATTTTAAAGACTCACTTAAGCAAATCGCTGCAGATAAGTTCTCAGGGCCAGGTTTGCGCTCATCTTGGGATGCGAATATTGAAGTGCTTTTTGAGAAGCCATACGAGCAGTGGGAGAGTGTTTATATCGAATGTCTGCTTACGGCAATGGTTCAAGTATTAAGTCTCAATAATAACTATAAAAATAATGGCTATTGGGCGATTGCTGTCAGAGAGTTTGAAGCGACCGATTTTATGGAATACGGAAGAACTAATGGACTCTTTTGTATCGATCTATAGAGGCTCCTGTTTGGGAAAGCCGTCTTAGGGTACTAAGGCGGCTTTTTGGTGATTAAAGCCCGCCTGCATCCGCTGAGAGAATCCTAGCGCTATGCTCATAGGGTGGCTAAGTCATAAACAGACAAAATAAATAAACTGGCGGTTTGAGGTTTTTAGTGGGTGAGATTCATGACGCACGTTTGGCAGGTACTATATTTTAGGGTGTTTTTTTAAATTAAATAGCAAATAACACTTGCAACAGTACGACTTATTGGCTATAATGGTTACAAGAGATAGGCAATCAGCCATCTTAAATCAATCAAATAAAAGGATTAATCATGGAAACCAAAGTAAATCTTAGCGAAGTAGCAGAGTCAATCAAAGGTGAAGTGGTTGCTAACGATCAAATGATGAATTTTTGGTCAGACATGCTTGATGGCGACAGCTTGGCAGGCGCTCGTCTAGAAAGATTTATTTTTACGAACGCTAGAAGAATGTGTACTGACTTTAACGGCGGGCAGTGGAAATACGTCGTCTTAGATAAAGATGCAAAAATATTCTATCTGTATCCAAACACCGGCAAGCAAATGCAAGCAGAAGGCGTCCTTAATCACGCCAGCGAGAGCTTAACCCCTGAGTTGTTTGGATTAATTACGACAATGTTATCGTTGGCATGGCATGGCGATATTACAGGCGATGAAAAGTATTACAGCCTATTCCATAAGTTGCGCGAGTTTACAGACAATAAGCTTGAAGCAATTATGGAACCTTACGAGGATATGGACCAATCAAAATGGACAGAAGAAGCGCGGCTTGCATTAGATACTTCGACGGCTATTTACTGCTTCCTTGATTAGTAGGATACCCACAGTCAAAAAAAACACTCATTTATTGAGTGTTTTTTTTATGCCTGATGCCTGCATAGAGCTTACGCGACCATGGCGCTATGATCATAGGGTAGCTATGTCATTAACAGACAAAAGCAACTGCCAGTAACGGGTTTTATGATGGTTCGATTTGGGCGGGCAGGTCAAGTAAATAGGGCGGTCATTACATTGTAATCAATCACAATTATTTTAAAATAAATAGCAAATAATGCTTGTTATAGTACGACTTATTGGGTATACTTATTAGTAAGAGATAGGCAATAAGCCATCATAAATAAATCAAATCTGGAGTTACCGGTATGTATAGCTACGAGCCAAGAAGCGATGTAAAAGCACTTGCCAGCAAACTTGAGGCAACAGTTTTTATCGCGCCTGACGATAAAAGCTCTAATCCAAGAGATATAGAGCCAGTTGGCGTATTGGTATTTAAACCTGGACATTGGCTCAACGATCATTTAGCTCAGTGCGACATCATCCAGGGTGAGATGTACGACCGCAAAAAGAGCAGTATCACAGGTATGTCGGCGCACTATTTCAAAGGCTGCGGGCTTAACAGTGATGATTATCATGTTTTCGAGATCTATTCTTACGACTTCATGAAAACTGCATTAGATACCAACCCGTCTATAGGCTATTCAACACCCGCTTACGTTGTTGGTTTTGCTGCTGTGCCTAAAGCCGATTTCAAAGGCGATAACAGCCGCTCGGATGCTGAATACGCCTTAGACATAAACCTCAATAAACTGCATAGCTGGTGCCGCGGGTTTGCTAGAAAAATAACCGTACGCAATTCAAATAATGAAGTATTGGTAGAAATAGGCGATAGCTATGACAGCGTTGAGCTAAACGACAAAGCAATGGCAGCTCTGCAAGAGTATGAGCGCTCATTGACTGCAGTGTAACAACCAAGCTAAAGCGCGGATTGTCACGCTTTTCGCTATTGATGGACGAAATCAAAATCAATTGAAGGAAAACAACATGACTGACATTATTAACTTTCAACTAAGTACGTTTAGCGACAACAAAAAACGTATCACACTACCTTTTAGCGGTTTTGTAGATTCGATTTATCATAGTTTGGTCGCAAGCCAGCTCGAAGATATGATCGAAGATGGTGTGGACAAAGCTGTGGTCATAGGGCTGGCGGGTGAGATTGACTGGGGATCACATTACCTAAAAGTATCCAACGCTTACGCAAGCTATATCAGCAAACGATTTAACGAAGTCTTTAGCACCAATGAAAACCCTGTGAACATTCATTTGTCTCAAGTGCTGTATCATCCTCTAAACGAGACAAAGAATGGTGACAAGATCAGCGCTGTTATCGATGTTGATGAGATACCCAACCTTGCAGCTTTGATGAAGTTTTGCGATGAAAAGGGATTTATCGATTTTAGAGAGGCGCTTATCTCTGCCGCAAAAGATCGTATCCCGCCTGCGCTACAAACCAGTAAATACTACCTACCTCACAACCAGGCTTTGTGGGATTACTACAGCAATTGGGAGAGAGAAAGCATTGAATGCTTGGTTATTGCCATGATTCAAGTGGTTAATACTTATGATGGATTTATTGGTGCAGACTGGCAATCGCACGTTAAAGAGTTTGAAGATAATGGATTCACAGAAGACGCTTATACTAAAGGCATTCAATTTGTAGACAACCTGTATGCTGATCAGCATCTGAAACCGGCAGAATAACCTGGTAGAGAGACTATTAAGCCGTTCTAGCTACTAGGACGGTTTTTTTATGGCTAAAGCTCACCTGCGTCAAATGCTGCAATCCTAGTGCTATAAGCATAGGGTGGCTATAGCATTAACAGACAAAAGCAACTACCAGTAGCGGGGTTTTAGTGGGTGAGATTAACAGCCCCACGTTTGACGAATACTACATTTTAGGGTATTTATTTAAAATAAATAGCAAATATCGCTTGATACAGTACGACTTATTGGATATAATGGTTATAAGAGATAGGCAATCAGCCGCCTCAAATCAAAATAAGGTAAAAATATGAGACATGAAACGCTAATAACTAGAGATAACGGACGCGAAATAAAAATAGTAACTAATGTTTTTAATTCGCCCTTCATTGGCATTAGCACTGATACCTTTGTGCAGTATAGAGACGAACCTAACCACGACTGGCGCAACTGCAAAATGAAGTCGGAATTTGATACTAAAAAAATGTCACGGGCTGAGTATATGGAGCGCGGGCGTCCCGAGTTCTTGCAAGTGGTCACTATTGGCGAGTTCCTAAAAGCATCTCATAAAGCACGACAAGCGGTAGAAAACTCGCCAGTAGAGCAGCTGATGAACGTTTGCTAGTCGTAGTAGACCATACACCAACCACGAAAGCCGTTCTAGCTACTAGGACGGCTTTTTTGTACCTGCCTCCTGCCAGATGCTGCTCATGCGATCCTAATGCTATGGTCATAGGGTAGCTAGACCATTAACAGACAAAAGCACCGGTAACAGGTTTTATGATGGCTGGGTTTAGGCGGGCAGGTCAACGGCTGTAAGGGGCTATTATATTGTAACCTTACTGATTTATTCTAAAATAAATAGTAAATACCACTTGTTACAGTACGACTTATTGGTTATAATATTATTAACAGTTAGGCTTTATAGCCAACTGAAACTAATTAACGATAGAGGTGTTATTATGTCGCAACCACAACCAAAATCTTACTTACCAGGAGCCACCACGGAAAATCCTAACGAAATCAATGAAGATTCTTCTTGGGGTTTAACCACAGATGAGATGCTTGAAGCCATTGCTACTGATATTAGTAAGGCTGCAGGACATATTGGCAACTACAACTCAGTGCTGGATGTTGGCGCAGCGGATGGTAGTGTACTGAAATCTAAAGCACTTGCGCTTCGCGGGTATGCTATAAAAAAATATGGCATCGAAAAAGCCGCTGATCAAGTTTGCGGCTGGGATGATAATATCACCTTTGTAGGCGGCGACCTGTTTGAAAACACTCTGGTCAACAAAGATGCTGACGTTATTTTTAGTCATCCGCCTTACAATGAGTTTGACTTATGGGCTGAAAAAATTATCAATGAGTCATACGCGAAAGTAAACTACTTGATTCTGCCAAAACAATGGAAAGAATCACAGAAAATTACAGATGCTTTGCAAGAGCGCGGGTTTGTGGCCACCGTCATTCTTGAGAGTGATGTGCTGAATCACAACCAAAGCATCAGCCTTAATGTCGATGTGATTCGGGTAGTCAGCGCAGAGAGAATGGATAAGGATTTCATGATTAAAACGCTTAGCCGCAACTCTTCTTATGAAGAAGAGGGCATTAGAAATGGCAAATATCCATTTACCATGCATTACTTGCCCAACAGTGGCGGCACAAGAAAAGAGTTTTCAAAACTGTTTCCGAACGTGGCTAAACTAACAACAAACGATAGTGCTTATAAAGATTATGTTGAGGCTGCAGAAAAAGCAAAGTTGCTAGAAAAGGATGTTTTTAATTCAAATGAAACCTTGGCAGATATGGTGGACTCATATATCAAAGCCCAAGAAAGCATCTTTGCTAATTACAAAAAAATCGATGGTTTAGGTGATGATCTACTTCTAGAATTGAACATTAATATTAATATCATAGAAAGCAAACTAACAGAGCGCTTAGATGCACTTAAAAAGAGTTACTGGAATGCGTTTGCTGAGTACTACAAACCCATAAATGCATGTTTAACTTCTGAATATCGTGCCAAACTATACTCAAAGGTTATTAAGGATAACAAAGAGATCGATTTTACGGTAAGTAACGCGCTTACGGTGGCTAGCCTTGTTATTGATGCCGCCAACCAATATCAAAATGAGCAAGTATTAAGCTTCTTTTATACACTCTCTTGTCAAGAAAACATAAAGACCTACAAGTCAAACCAAAAGGTTTTTGAGGATGGGGATTGGCGATATAGAAATAAGAACGACAAATACACGCTGGATTACCGTTTTATTAAGTGCTCTATCTGTGGCTCAATCTCTGATTGGAACGATGATATTGATACTGATAAAGCAAGCGATGTTATTCAAGATCTTTGTGTTATCGCAAAACTAGTGGGCGTGAAGGGCACTATCATTTACCCTGACTTAAGAAATCCGGATAGCGAAGTTAAATACGGAACAAAGTTAACAGCAGGAGTTCGTGAAGGGGATAGCACAAGCGATCTATTTACTATTAAATTTTATAAGAATGGCAATCAGCATTTGGCCTTAAGTAAAGATTTTATCTTAAGACTCAATATTTATGTCGGCAAACTTCTTGGCTGGGTGACTAATGCAACTCAGGCATTCGATGAGATGCAGCAAGACGAGTTTGACAACCACACATTCGAAGCAGTATGGGACGAGACAGTTGTTAAAGACATCAAGAAAAGTGATATTGCAGCGCTCGGGTTCTTAGGAGGCAAATAAACTAAAAGTCATCCGTTCAGGCCGTTCTATCAGATTATATATAGAGCGGCTTTTTTGTGCTTGGTACTTGCTAGCAGTATCTGAGGCAATGTCAACGTCACACTATAGCTTGATGGAAGTAGTATAAGGTGACAGGTTGTATTCAGGCGGCCAGGTCAACGAGCATCAGGGCTGTTGGGCTTCAACCTTGTTTAATTATTTTAAAATAAATAATCATAAACCTTGATAAAGTACGAATTATTGGTTATAATGTTGTTAACAGTTAGGCAATATCGCCAACTGAAATTAATTAACGATAGAGGTGGCATTATGTCGCAACCACAACCAAAATCTTACTTACCAGGCTCAAAAAACCCAGAAATAAGTACATCAAAACAGGTTGAAACACTAAAGGCCTGCAATGAAGACTATGAATGGTTTCCAACTACCGATGAGATGATTGAAGCGATTGCTGCAGACATCAAAAAAGCCGCAGGGCGCATTGGTAATTACAACTCACTGATGGATGTGGGTGCGGGAGATGCCCGTGTGCTCAAGTCTGAAATACTTAATGCTGGCGGCTTTAAATACGGTGTAAAGAAATACGGTATTGAAAAATCGGTCGAGCACGTTTGCCGATGGAACCGAGAGATCATCTTTGTAGGCGGGGACTTCTTTGAAAACACGCTAACCAATAAAGAGGTTGACGTTATTTTCAGCAATCCACCTTACGGCGAGTATGAGCTATGGGCTGAAAAAATCATCAATGAGTCATACGCAAAAGTAAACTATTTGATTCTACCAAAACGATGGGAAGACTCAAAGAAAATCAAAGATGCTTTGCAAGAGCGCGGGTTTGTGGCCACCGTCATTCTTGAGAGTGACTTTCTAACTGCTGACCGCCGTTCACGCGCTCAGGTTCATGTTATTCGTGTGGTGAGTGCCAAGAGAATGGACAAGAAGTCCATGATTAAATCGCTTGATTACAGCCATCGTTACGAAGAAGAGGGCATTAATAACGGCACGTATCTATTTTCTATGCACGATATGAAAAACGATGATGCTATCAGCGATCAGTTTGAGAAGCTGTTTCCAAACATGGCTACATTATCAGAAGATAAAGACTACAGTGCTGAGTATGAAAACAAAAAAGCAAAACAGTCAGAGATTTTTAGCTCATGCGGCACACTAGTAGACATGGTTGATTTTTATATCAAAGATCAAGCCAAAGTGCTGGAGAACTACAAAAAGCTCGATTCACTAGACATGGAGCTGTTTCGTGAATTAAATCTAGATATCACAGCCATAAAAAACACACTGACTCAGCGCTTAAAGTCTCTTCGATTAACATACTGGAATGCTTTTATCGAGCATTACGAGCCTATCAAATCACGTTTGACCTCTAAGTACCGCAAATTGCTATATACAGATGTTATCAATGAGTCTAAAGCAATCGATTTTACTGTCACCAACGCGTTTACTGTTACCAGTATCGTTATGAACGCCGCAAGCCAGTACCAAGATGAGCAAGTAACAGACTTTTTCTACAAGCTCTCTTGCCAAGATAACGTGAAGGCCTACAAGTCAAACCAGAAGGTTTTTGAGCAAAACGGATGGCGGTACAACAACAAAGACGACAAATACACACTGGATTATCGCATCATCAAAAAAAGGATCTACTATTTATCTGAGAGCTCTCACAGCGCCGGAATCGCCAGCCATGAAGTTGAGAACACCATTAAAGATATTTGTATTATCGCAAAGATTGTCGGAATGCCTGGCTCTATGATTTATCCTTATTTGGGCGGCTATTACAGCGGCGTCAAGTACGGCGAAAAAATATTAACCCGCATTCGTAACGAAGACAAAGTAAGTGATCTATTGGTTTTGAAGTTCTACAAAAATGGCAATCAACATGTATTCTTAAACAAAGAATTTACATTGCGACTTAATATTTATATCGGCAAAGTTCTTGGATGGTTGCAAAATGCATCGCAAGCGTTCGATGAGATGCAACAAGAAGAGTTTGGAAAAGACGAATTTACAAAAATCTGGGATGATACTGTGGTTAAAGATATCACCAAAGGGGATGTGCTTGCCCTTGAGTTCTTAGGCAAGTAATATGTGGCTAAAGCTTAATGTGGATATTTACGCTCAACAGAAACCGTCACAGTGACGGTTTTTTTGTGCCTGGTGCCCGCCAGCAGCAGCTGATGCATTTGTTAGCGCTATAGTCATAGGGTGGCTACTCCATGAACAGACAAAAGCACTACCGGTAACGGGTTTTATGATGGTGCGATTTAGGTTGATAGGTCAAGTAAATAGAGGGTTTATTACATTGTAACCCTGCTAATTTATTTTAAATTTAATAGCGAATATTGCTTGCTATAGTACGACATATTGGATATAATGGTTAACAAGAGATAGGCAATAGGCCATCTCAAATAAATTAACTTCAAAGGATTATCATTATGTCAGACGTTATCGAAAGAATCAGCGAAGCTCAAACGGTTTTCAATCGTGCGTTAGAAGTTGATGCAAAAGAAGCGTTGAGTGCGTTCAAAGCTGAGCTTAATGAAAAACAGCGTAATACGTTCAACAGCCTAAACAAAAAGCGTATGGCTTGCGCGTTGTTAGAAAGTAACGACCTATATGCTTTCTTTGCTGAGTTCAAAGGAGTTGCTTACCTTTATTCTTCAAGTCAAAAAGTTGGCGCGTGGTCTGCATGCGGATTTACTGGCAATCGCTCAAAGCCTGATTTTCGCTATTGGTTTGAGACCAAAGAACAAGCAACAGCATATATTGAAAAATGGGCTGTGTTGCAGATTCAAAAAGAGATTGATAAAAATGAGAAAAAAGCTGAGAAAAAAGCGTTAGCAAGCAAACTTAAGCAGCTAGTATCCATTGGTGATGTATTTGTCGCATCATGGGGATGGGAGCAAACCAACATTGATTATTTTAAAGTCGTGGGCTTTAGTGGTGAAAGCACTCTTAAGCTAGTTAGTATCGGCTCTCACAGCAAAGAAGAAGCTCAAGCGATGGGCGGAACCAAAACCCCAGACGTTAATAGTGAAATAGGGGAGGTTTTTACCAAACGAGCGGAAGTTCAAGAGAGTTGTATGCGCAATGGGGTGTTGGATGTTCTTATAAGCTTTAGCAGCTATAGAGTCGCCAAGCTTAAGCGCAAACTTGAAGATGGCAGCTATTCATCTGATGATTACACTTCTTACGCCTAATGTCGAAACAGCACATCATGAAAGCTCTAGCATCGCTAGGGCTTTTTTCAGAAGAAACCGCCACTATGGCGGTTTTTTTTATGCCTGGTACTTGCCTGCAGCAGCTGAGAGAATCCTAGTGCTATGGTCATAGGGTGGCTATAGCATTAACAGACAAAAGCAACTACCAGCAACGGGTTTTATGATGGATCGATTACCGGTTTTAAGTCAAGCGAATAGAGGATTTATTACATTGTAACTTTATTAATTTATTTTAAAATAAATAGCAAATAATGCTTGTAATAGTACGACTTATTGGATATAATGGTTAACAAGAGATAGGCAGTCAGCCATTAAAATCAATCACTAAACATCAAGGAATTCACAATGATTAAACCACGCGATTTAAGAACCCTGCCTGACACTGGTACAGATTTAAGCGAAGGACTGCTCTTTGGTAAAATCACGCGTATCAATATGCCAGTGGTTGAAACTAAAGAAACAGCCATATTGTTTGATAAGAAATATCATGGTTGGCGTTACGATAGTAAAGACTTTTATGAAGATGAGCCTTGCGTACCAAACCCACGCGGTGAGCATTACATGGAAGAGCTTCGAGACGATGCGGATAACCCTTACATGGAAAATTACGTTGCTATTGGTCACTGTCCTTACGGTCTGGTTGGCGATGCGCTGCTTATCAATGGTGTGGCGGTTGAAATCATCGATGTTAAAGTGGAAGAAGTGACTGAAAAAGGCGTCCAGACTGGTTGGCAATGGGGTATTGATGTAAAACTCATCGAATCATAGTCTATTTTAGTACAAAAGGTCGTCCTAGCTACTAGGACGGCTTTTTTGTGTTTGAAGGCCACCTGCAGCAGCTGATGCGATCCTGATGCTATGGTCATAGGGTGGCTAAGCCATAGAAAGACAAAAACAACTACCAGCAACGGGGTTTATGATGATTCGATTTAGGCGGGCAGGTCAATGGCCGTATAGCATTTTTACATTGTAATCAAGCTTGTTTATTTTAAATTAAATAGCATTTATCACTTGTTATAGTACGACTTATTGGGTATAATGATTACAAGAGATAGGCAATCAGTCATCTTATTTAAACTAAAGAAAGGGATGTAGATATGGCAGGATTGACGGTAGCAGAACACGAGTTGATAGGTGTCCAAAAAAGACTTGCTAAAGCACAGATGGATAATATGCTTACAAAGCGTGAGCAGTTGGCAGGTATGGCACTACAAGGGCTAATTGCTAGCAATTCAAACAGAAATAATGGTCCAGAGTTATTGGTGCAAGAAGCCTTGAACTATGCCGACTTATTACTCAAAGCATCAAAAGAGTAGATCTGTACGAATAACCCATGATTTTCAACAAGCCACTGCTTAGTATTAAGCGGTGGTTTTTTTGTGGGCGTAAATCAGTGTTGCAGTTAATGCTATGGTCATAGGGTGGCTAGTTCATAAACAGACAAAAGCAACTACCAGTAACAGGTTTTATGATGGTTCGGTTTGGGCGGGCAGGTCAAGTGCTATAAGGGATTATTACATTGTAACCTTGCCAATTTATTTTAAATCAAATAGCAAATAATACTTGTTATAGTACGACTTATTGGTTATAATGGTTTTAAGAGATAGGCAATAGGCCATCTAAATAAAAATTAATTAAGGTGATGTTATGACTACTTTTGCACAAGCAGTATACGGTTTAGTTAACGGTCAGGCATGGGCAAACTCAGAAAATCAGAAGCCTATGTATAAAAAACACGGCGGTAATTCGGCTTTCAGAAATACAGTAAAGGTGAATGGTTGTGCTGATCTTGCATTTCTTGGTTGGCCACTTTATGAAAGTAAAGGCTACATCAACAACGGACGCCAAAGAGAGTACCTAAAAGTATATCAAACTAATGGCGGCAAGCTTGTATTTGAGCGCATCACAGCTGATTCACACGCAAGACGTGGATCACCTAGTCAGTCAGAAGGGTTGGTTGCGGAGAATTTTGATGATATCAAAAAGTTTTTTGGTATGACCAACGCAGCAAAAGCTCTTTATAAAATTATTCCGTTTGTAGAAGACGCGGAAAAACTAATCGCCTAAATCAAGACACAGCTTATTTCAATCTTCACTAAAATGTCAGAACTATTATCAAAAGGCCAATAAAATGAAAACAATGAAAACCATACCTAATGCAAAGTTCAGCCATATTACGTTGAGCTATACAGATCCTTTAGAGATCTCGGAAAAAGATTACGACCGCGATACCATAGAAGTGGACTACGACCCAAAAGATAGAACATCTTCAATAATTAAGCTGTCACGCAGATACGGCGACGGCAATATTCTTAACGGCTTTGTTTTTAATGGCGAACTATTAAGCGAGAACAAGTTGACAGAAGAAGATGTTGAGCACAGCGGCAGAATTGGCGCAGACCTATTGGAAGTAGCTCTGTATAAAACCATCAAGGGCCGCTACATCTGCTCACGTAAACGTATTGCTGTTGGTAATCTTAGCGAGATTACTGAGCTAAAACTTGCCGAGAATGACGCAGAGGTTATCAACTTCTTTGGCCAAAACATGCTTGCACATGATTTGTATAGAAGCGCGCGCATAAAGAACTACACCCATATCGAAGATGGCTATGATGCCGACAAGCATAGCAAAGACTACGAATGGAGCATCCTTTATAACGACAATACACCTGACTATGCTTTTTATGGCAAGCGTATCGCAGGTGAAGAGATTGAGTATGGCTATGGGTTATGTGAAGAGGTTTGCCTATACGGACTACCCAACGGTAAATTCGTTTGCTTAAAAGTGGCAGGCGGATTCCCTTATGCAAGCGTTGTCCGTATTGCGAAAGATATGGATCAGGTTAGAATGTTCTTTGGCCACCTTGCGCAAGAAGATTGCGATGATACGTTTTACATCGAGCTCGAAGAGTTATGTGAAAGCCATCAGAGCGAGGTTGAATAAAGACTCTATTGTAATAACCAGAAGAAACCACTCATTGAGTGGTTTTTTTGTGCCTGGTGCCCGCCTGCAGCAGCTGACGCGATCATTGAGCTATGGTCATAGGGTGGCTATTCCATGGAAAGACAAAAGCACTACCAGTAACAGGTTTTATGATGGTTGGATTATCGCTGTCAGGTCAATAGCTATAAGGGGTTGTTACATTGTAACTTTGCTCAATTATTTTAAAATAAATAGTAAATATTGCTTGCCACAGTACGACTTATTGGCTATAATGGTTACAAGAGATAGGCAGTCAGCCACTCAAAACAAATCAACTATTAGGAATACCGATATGACAGACACCTACAAGACAGTTCGTGATAATCAAAATTTATTTGGTGCCGCCTTCCTTAGAGACGCTTTTTATAGCAGTTCACGCGCAAAGCTCTTAAGAGTCGCAGAAATCATGGAAAATATGCCAGTGACCTATGGACAAGATGGCTTATCTGCAGAAGACAAAACGGTTTATCTTCGCTATTCAATTGAAAAAAATGGGGTGACAGTTGGTGAATGGTTTATCTTGGAAAAAGACATGACAGGTAACAAACATCAGCAAGCATTTGGTTTGGCGCAAATTGGCAATAATTATCCTGAGCTTGGCTATATTAATATTGAGCAGCTGCACAAATACAAAGGCTTAAAAATTGACTTAGATTTTGAGCCGACCAGTTTGGCGAAAATACAGCAGAAATTAGCCGCATAATAATCACCAGTAGGTCAAAAAGCCGTTCTAGCTACTAGGACGGCTTTTTTATGCTTAAAGCCCGCCTGCAGCCGCTGACGTGATCCTGATGCTATGGTCATAGGGTGGCTAATCCATGAAAAGACAAGGGCAACTACCGGTAACGGGTTTTATGATGGTTGGATTATCGCTGTCAGGTCAATAGCTATAAGGGGTTGTTACATTGTAACTTTGCTCAATTATTTTAAAATAAATAGTAAATATTGCTTGCCACAGTACGACTTATTGGCTATAATGGTTACAAGAGATAGGCAGTCAGCCACCTCAAACCAATCAATAGGAATAACGTTATGTCAGACTTAATCGAAAGAACTAGTGAAACTACCGTACAAGACGCGATTGCTCTATTAAAACCTATGGTTCAAACGAAAGCATACGTTGACGTTCTGGCGATGCTTGCGTTACAGCCAGAAGGGTTCGATTTGGATTTTACCACTTTTGATGCCAAGCAATTGACAGACCTACAGGAATACAACGCCAGTCGTTTCGATAGACGTGAGATGATTACAGACGCTATTTACTCGATTGTACCCGACGCTTGTGAATATGACGCTAGTGAGTTCGAGGCTTGCTTTACTCAGGTAGTCACAGAGATTAATGAATTTGCTGCAAAAAACCCAAACATCACTTATTTGAATGCAGCAGTCCATGTCTGCAAAGCGGCGGCAGGTGAGCAAATTGTTTTAAGTAACGGCAAAAGAGATGTTACTAAAATAGAAAGTGATTTTTGGGGTTACAGCACAACATATAGATACGAAGCAGATGCTTCTGCTTTTGACCGTAGCTTTAAAGTAGATGCAAAAATAGTAAAATTCACTTATCGCCATCGAAGCGACATTAAGGCTGTCCCAGTTGGAGCAGTTAAATACGGTTGTCCTGAGTCTTGTATTCAAAAATATCTGACAGAAGTGATTGAAGATTATTGCTATGCATGGGTTCACATACTTCATGAGGTAGCTAAAAAATAAAGTCTTATACATCAGGACAAAAACCACTCGATTGAGTGGTTTTTTTGTGTTTGGTGCTTGCCTGCAGTAGCTGACGTGATCCTAGTTCTATGAGCATAGGGTAGCTATTCCATGGAAAGACAAAAGCGCCGGCAACGGGTTTTATGATGGTCGGATTTGGGCGGGCAGGTCAATGGCCGCATGGCTTTTTACATCGTAATGGTTTATTTTTATTTTAAATTAAATAGTAAATAATGCTTGTCTAAGTACGACTTATTGGGTATAATGGTTATAAGAGTTAGGCAGTAAGCTATCTTAAATTCAAAATAAATCGAGGTAGTTATGAGAGATACCAAGTCAGCAACAGAAGAGCGCAAAAGCGCTATGATCGAACAAACTAAGTGCGGGGCTCCTATGAAAAAATTTAACGTTACGATTAGCGAAACATCTCATGCTCACCACACTGTGATCGCAGAAAACCAACATGAAGCAATACAAGCCGCTTATGAAGAACTTGCGGCAGGGCTGCTTATGTTTGATACCCATGATGGCAGCCATGCTACTTGCAAAGAAGAAGTATCAGAAATTTCTTTAAAAGAAGAAGTGCCTGACGATGTACCCGCTACAATAGATAATAACAATCTGTCAGACAGCCTAGCCGCCGCCTTGTGCGCTGTATTAACTAAAGAAAATGCCAGTGCTGATAGCATCGTTCAGGTGAAGCAGAGCTTTGTAGAAGATATAGACTCAGGTGAGAGCGGTAATGAGTATACGGCAATCGTTAACAGCTTGTTAAGAGTGGTCTTTCCTTTTGAGAAAGTAGAAGGGTTTGAGCCAACATACGCCGCTTTTTGGTTTTATATGGACTTCGTTGGATGTGATAAGACAAAGGATACTGGAGGTAAGCTTATTTGGAATAGTAAGCTAAGCCAAGGTCAGGCAGGCTTGAATTATCAAAATTGGGAATGGGGTTATAGCATACCTAATTCAGCAGAGATTCGTTGGGCTGATATCACAAGCGATAAGTATTGTGTAGGCCCCAATGATTTTCTTGAAGGGTTTGACGAGTACAGCGATCACGATCTCAGCCACCAAGTTTACAACAAGGTTGAAAAAGACATTAACCAAGAGCAGATGCAGGGATTTTTAGAAGTTATATTCGCTCGTTCACTCAAAATAATTGGTGATTGCTCGCTTTATCAAGCCTTTTTAGACGACACTTATAATACTGATTAGTTTGCTTAGGCCGCTAGGCTAAGTTTAGACGAGAGCGAATTTAGCGGCTCGTCTAAAAAATTAACATTAACAACAGTGTATGGGATGAGCGATGAGTTTCAAGCTAAGATAGAGGCTTGCAGCTAATCTAAAAAATCATGCAAACCACTTGCCTGTGTCGCATATTTTCAGATATCAAACAAAGGAGCCTAATATGGGTTTTTTCAGAGATTTATTTTTCGGCAAGCCAAAGCAAACAGAAAGACCGTTGCCAGGCATCAAGCAGCCACCACGTACAAAAACTCCGCAAAGACGCCCGGCGGCTATTGCCACCCCATACGCCCGTGAGGCATTGAATAAAGAGCCGCCTATACCTAAAACATCAAAAAATGTGAACGAGCGATGGCATCGGCAGGGTAGTAGTATGCGCTCAAATAGCAGCCATAATAGATCAAGAAATGATGATAACGACTTCCTAGCTATGACAGCGGCGATGGTAATGCTTGATAGCAACGACACTCATCAAGTCAAACATACAAGCGACAGCTTAGATCGTTACTCAACTATCGTAAGCGAATCTCGCTCTGACAGCGGTAGCCACGGCAGTAGTGGTTATAGCGGCGGTTATAGTGGCGGTTCAAGCTCAAGTGATACTAGTAGTAGTGATGGTGGCGGCGGCGGTGGCTGTGATTGATCATAACTGATATTAGTGTGTTTAAGCCGTTCTAGCTATTAGGACGGCTTTTTTGTGCTTAAAGCCCGCCTGCAGCAGCTGATGCGATCCTAATGCTATGGTCATAGGGTGGCTACAACATGGAGAAACAACACCGACTACTGATAACAGGTTTTATGAGGTTTTTCATGGCTGGCAAGGTGATATACAGTAAGATTTTATAGGTGGTTTTTTATTCGATTATTTTAAAATAAATAGCAAATAATGCTTGCTACAGTACGAATTATTGGGTATAATGATTAATAAGAGATAGGCAATCAGCCACTCAGTACTAATTTAAATCAAACGATTTAAAAGACCTTAAACTTAATCATTTTATAATTAATGGAGTGCATATCATGCGCGGAGTCAATAAAGTAATCATCATCGGAAATTTGGGTGCAGACCCAGAAACACGTCAATTCAATAATGGCGGCAGTGTCACAAATATCTCAGTAGCAACGTCGGAGCAGTGGACTGACAAGCAAAGCGGCGAGAAGCGTGAAGCGACTGAATGGCATCGTATTTCTCTCTTTAACCGCCTAGCTGAAATTTCAGCTCAGTATCTTCGGAAAGGCAGCAAAGTATATATTGAGGGTAGCTTGCGCACGCGCAAATACCAAGACCAAAGTGGTCAAGACCGTTATATTACTGAAATCCGCGCTGAGCAGCTACAGATGCTTGATGGCCAATCTAACAACGGTCAGCAGAACAATCAAAATGGTGGCTTCAATCAAGGCGGTCAGCAAAATAACCAAAATAGTGGTTTCAATCAAGGCGGTCAGCAAAATAACCAAAATAGTGGTTTCAATCAAGGCGGTCAGCAAAATAACCAAAATGGTGGCTTTAAGAACAACATGAGCAAGCCGAATACTGCTACCACAAATAACGGTACACCGCCCGCCCATCATGACGTGCCGCCAGAAAAAATGGATGATATACCCTTTTGATTCAACATTTGTCGAGTCTTTCATATTAACATACTAGCATAACGGAATAATAAATGGGGTTGTTTTTGTAACGGCCCTTTTTCTGACCTTAAAGCCACCGATGTTCGGTGGCTTTTTTATGCGCGGATCTCGCCAGCAGATGATGAAATATTGACGCTATAGGCGTAGGGTAGCTACAGCACGAACAGATAAGAGCAAAGGATTGTTAGCGGGTAGGGTGGTGTGATTACAACTCAATCAAAGCAAGGCTTAGCGCGGTGCCATGCTTTGAATTATCTTTAAAAAAACAGATAAACACCTATTAATTGTACGACATATTTGATATAATAATTATAAGAGATAGGCAATAAGCCACTCTATCAAACACAAACAAAGGATCGGCAATATGACTAATTTAGACAAAAACCAATCGGTAAGAATCATTGCTACCACTTGCATTAATAAGCTTTGTCCTCACCCGAGCAATCTTGAGCTAGACGTAAGCATCCAATCTGTTTTTGATAACACGACAGGCATATCAAGTCATTACCAAGTTGCGCTTCATGGGGCGGGCGACGCCTTAACTTGTAGCATCCCAAAGGCATTCAATGAAAGTGACTTAAGCTCTATAGCGATCTTCCTTAGCAAACATGTGCCACAGTATTATTCAATGTTTGATCGTGACCACACCCGCCAGCTTGAACACAAGATATTCAGCTTTGCCGAAACTAAAATCAATACCGACGCTTGTGCAGGTCTCTACATAGGCCAGTCAACAAAGACAGACAATGGGGTGTTGATGGTGGCTATAGATCGTTTTGCCAAAACACAGGCTGTGAAAGTAAGTGTCATCAAAGATGGTAAGTACGCCAAGCAGCTCAACTCGCGCGAACTCAAACAGTTCTTAAAAAACAACCCTCAAACCGTTGTGTGCGGCGAAAGAGCGGATCTTAACTATCTTGAGCAGGCAATCACTCATCCGGACAAGCAGGCGGGTTACAACTCAAGTTCAGACGTTCACGACGACCATTATCATCTAATGACCAATGCGCATCGTCTACATTACAAGCTCTCGCAAATCAATGATGAGCAACTACGATTTAGCAAGCGAGGCGTACCAGTTATTTATGATGTTGCTTACACAGAAAAAATGCCGTCGATTTGTGCATAATAGTTCATAGCAAACCATCATGATTCATTAGCCATGCCAGCAATAGCATGGCTTTTTTATACGGTAAGAGGGCTGTTGTAGTATTCTATGGTCATAGAGTGGCTATTTCATGGAAAGGCAGAAGAAACGACGGGCGGGCTTATGATAGATTTCAAACATGAATACGGTATCAATATGATTGAGGGCGACGACGATGCCGTGGTTTTTGCGTGTGATGTACTACTGTCACGGAATAACAATGGTGATGAAGGGTATTTAATTGACGTTGAGAGAAATGGCATAAAGGATCAGTACACACTTGCGCTGAACGCCAACAATATTGAGCTTAAGGGTTTGTACGAGTGGTTTAAGTGCTTCGTCATTGATATGGAGCAGAGAGAACAATATAAGAAACATAGAGAATGGGTTTACTGTCACATGATCGACCGGATATCAACACGTATTGAAAGTGATATTGAGTTCAGACTGTATGCCGGTCTAAGTGAGGCGACTCATCACTATATCGCTTTTAGTCATGAGGCAAAGAATAGCGCAAGCCCTATGTCAATCATGATGCGTAATGGCACCATTATATTAGGCCTATACAAAGATAATAGACTGGTCAGCAATCTTAACGCTCAAGAAACTTTAGAGTGGTTAACAAACCACCCAGAGACACCCATATACCAGGCTTATCATGCCACTAGCTTTGAGCAAGTTGTCTTTCAAAACTTAGAGAGAAAAAACAAAATACACCACATGGAGCATCTGTATTTCATGACCGGCGCTGATCGCTTCAAATGGCTATTAGAAAACCAACCCATACAAGTTAAAGGTAAAAAGACCAAAATGGCGTATGAGGGTGACGGGGTTTGGAATGAGGGTTATTACTGTACCTATGAAGAGTGCAAAGGATATGGATGTCGATGCGATTTCCTTTAAAAAATATAGCAAATAATACTTGTAATAGTACGACTTATTGGTTACAATAGTTTTAAGAGTTAGGCAATAAGCCATCTCAAAACCAATCAATAGGAATGATATTATGTATGATTTCAGCGATAGTTTCATCAGTAAAGAGGTTGTTGATCTGGCGGCAGCACATGGCTTTACCATTGAGGTTTGTCAAGATGAGTTAGCTGACAACCCAAGGGATTGCGGCGTAACCAGCACGTATGTTGGTGGCACACGCGGCACCGGTTCCAGTGTGTGTGATGAGCAGTTGGCACCATCAGAGCAAGGCAGTTGCATTGAAGGCGCGGTTATCAACTTCGCTAACAAAAAGGGTTTGGATGTCAGCGACCTATTATGGTTCACAGTCCATACCTACGAGCATACTAATATCGCTTTATCGCTTACGTCATTTAATGATCGTTTCGATGGCGGTATTGGCGGGTTTATTTTTGAGAGCAAAGCGGCCATCCGTAAAGAGTTTGGCGTTAAACGCATTGGCTCAAAGCTAAAAGAAAAAATCCGTGGTCGCCTTCAATCTGAACTTGAAGAATTGACACGATGGGCGAATGGCGAAGTATACGAAGTGAACCTGTTAGATGAAGACGAGGATGTTGTTATTTCTCGCGGCGGCGTCAGCGATGTCGGTAATACCATTGAAGATACAGCAAGAGAACTAATGCTTGAGGTGGAACCCGCCTAAGCATTCGGAAAAAAATCCGAGTTACCGCGTTATTCTCAAAATCACCAGATTGACATAATGACAGATCCCCATAGAATGAGGCTTCGGCGTACTCATTCCTAGTGGGGATTATTAGCTTGCCAACAAATTCGGAAATAAATCCGAGTTATCAAAATCAATGTATGAAAAAGCCGTCCTAGCAGCTAGGACGGCTTTTTTTTTGAACAGCTTAAGACAAAATTAAATATCGTCTCTAGGGGCCCAGGTAAGCTCTCTTGTGGCCAAATCTTCACCAGTGTCAATATTGTATAGGGTGTATTTTGCATACACTGGATGGGCGATCAGTACATTCTGATCAGCAGTTACCTTGTAGTACATGAAGCCTTTAGTGTCTAACTTTTCTGCAACTCTAAGGGCTTCCACCTCTCTCGCTTTCTCTTGATCTTCAAATTTAAGCCCGCAATACAAATTGTCGTATTTATATTCGTAAGAATTAGGCCTAAAGGTTTCATTGGTGAAGGTGGCTTGCTCAGGCGCAGAGTTCAAGTAATATATAGATATATTCTGCTCATTAGAGACTCTATTAGCGTTTAGTGAGCGCATAGAAAAACCATACTGCCCATACCTACACTGTGAGATCAAAAACTCGTTTTTTTCGAAGTCAAACGAGCGGATGTTGATGTTTACAGCCTCACTACCAGCCCAACTATTCTTGAAGCCACCTCTTAACTCTTCTTTCTTCTTATAAGTACTGTAATACGGGTTATAGGGCTCATAAATATTACCAAAAGGAATCTTAATTCCTAAATCGCCTTTATATTTATCAAGCTCTTTGTTGATTTCAGGCAAAAGAGCCTTGCCTAAATCGTTCTTTTTAAACTGGTCCGGCTCGTTATGGTACTCAATTGACATAAGGCCTAATTTGTCTTCATCAGACAGTTCACGAGTGGTTTGTGCTAAAAACAGCTTTGTAAGATAACTCATATCTTTAAAGTCATTGATGTCTATATAGTCTTCAAGAGGCATAGACGATTTAGAGGCTGACGCTTGCACTTCGGGCGCTTTTTCAGGCTGCTCAGCACTTACGTCATTAGTAGCAGCATCGGTTGCCTGAACTTCACTCTCGACATCCACTGTAGGAGCCTCATCATCAACATTACTACTACAAGCCACGGTAAGTACTGCTAACGCCGAACATAGCAATGTCTTTTTAAATTTATCAATCATCTTTAGCCTCAATGAGTTTTAGGTAGGTTCGGACATTATATACAGTTTTTAGGCTATAATGCCAGCTGTTTATTTTAAATTTAATAGCAATTAAATATTGAATAAGTACGAAATATTGGATATAATGGTTATAATAGATTAGGCGATATGCCACTCTAAAATTAAATAAAACTAGGAGCGTTCGCATGAGCAAAAAAATATCTCATAAGATGGAAAAAATGCTAGAAATGGATTTAGGCTGGATGGACAAAAACCTTGTAGCAGCCATTATTTTACAGGGCGGCGGTGAGCATGCCTTCTTTCAAAATGAGCCAAGCAACACCAAGTCCAGTTGCAAGCCAGGCTTCATCACAGATGATGAAGTTGTTGGATTTTTAGAGAAAAATAAAGCCTTACTACTAGAGCATATTTCATGCGAGATCGATATTGAAGAAATGGGCAGTTGCATTGAATTCATCAAAGGCTTGGTTCCTGGTAGAACGCCACTTACCTTAGATCAAGTCGCAGAAGGCTTACACGATACCAATTCGGCATTCCGTGTGACTGTAGCACGCAGTACCATATCCTTTATCGTCAGCACATTGGTTTGCGCTTATGAGAATGAAAAAGAACGTGAAAAATTAAAGGTAGTTATACTAGATAATGGATGGCCATACATCAAAAAGACCGCTTAGTACACTGAAAGGCGTCACGGCTTGCTCATAAGGTCTATCAAACTAACCCGCCTACATAGGCGGTTTTTTTGTGCCTGGTGCCCGTCTGCAGCAGCTGATGCGATTCTAGCGCTATAATCATAGGGTAGCTAGGACATAAACAGACAAAAGCAACTGCCAGTAACGGGTTTTATGATGATTCGATTTGGGCGGGCAGGTCAAGCACCGTATGGCCTTTTTGCATTGTGATTAAATTTATTTATTTTAAATTAAATAGCAAATAATGCTTGCACCAGTACGACTTATTGGATATAATGGTTACAAGAGATAGGCAATCAGCCATTAATAAGGATTAGATTATGAGCATACATTTAAACGATATCACAAAAAAGGTACTACTTGAGCGAGGGCTTGAGGTTGATAGTACACGCAATACCACCGCGAAAAATCCGCGTGATATTGAAAAACCTGTCGGCACATTAATTCTTGATTCTGATGCGTGGTATCGCAGCCATTTATCTAAAAATGATGTGATGTTAGACGATGTTGATATGCGCGACAACATCCAAGAAGCCTTTAATGACTACTTCACAAAAAAAGGTTTGGATAAAAAGGATTATCACAGCTTTACCCTTTGGTCTTATGAATTTGCAAGCACCACCCTTGATACAGTAAAGGGAGATTCAGAGGGCTTTGAAGCGGGTTTCGCTATTGTCCCAGTGGCAGACTATCCAAGTGAGGACGGCAGAGAGCTTGCCCAACAAGACTTAAATGAAGAACTCTCGTCGCTTTACAAATGGTGTAAGGGCTACATTGTTGATATCGTTATTCGCACAAGCTCAGGCGAGGTATTGGCGAAGTTTGATGAAGTCTATACTAGCGATGTAGGCAAGACGGTCAACAAATTCTTGAATATCTAATAACGTAATGGCGGCTGTAATGGTCGCCCAACCAAATCAATAGGTGAATAAGTATGACTGACTCAACTACAGTAAAAAGACAATTCACATTTTGCTTCTTTAGCGAACCCACTGAGAAGTGTGCTGATGCGATACTACTCGTTGATAACAGAATGGGGCTACAGCAAATATTCATAAGTTCTGAGACAGAATTAGATACCATGAGTCAGTCAGTACTAGCAGAAAAAAACCTATGGGTTAGTGGGAAGACTGAGCTTGAATTTGAAGTGTGCATCAAAGGCGGCTTTGATAGAAAATGGACTTTGATTGCTGTGAAATACGCCGATGGCCATGCGCCTGTTGGCACACAAATAAATAATATGCCAGACCAAGAATACGAAGACAACGCCCATCGCGCTTGGCTCTCAATTTACGGCTAACTATCAATGACATTATCAAACCGCTTAATAGTTATTAAGCGGTTTTTTTTGTGCTTGGTTCCCGCCAGCAGCTGACGCGATCCTAGTGCTATAAGCATAGGGTGGCTATCTCATGAAAAGACAAAAGCACTACCGGTAACGGGTTTTATGATGCTTCGATTATCGCTGGCAGGTCAAGTAAATAGGGCTATTACCACGCAAAATTCTCGAGAATTTTTATTAAAATAAATAGCAAATATAACTTGTATCAGTACGACTTATTGGGTATAATGGTTTTAAGAGATAGGCAATTGGCCTATTGATTCAGAGTATTTTCCGATAGATCGATACTTAACATCCAAGGATCTAGTATGTCATTATTTTTTATTCACCACGTTGATCTAACCGCGACTAATAAAGATCTACCAGCCGCATTCACCCATGTTTTTGTGACCGAAGGCAGTGATGTAACGTTCGTCTCAAGCGTTGATAATGTCAACGTGACGCATGTAAGAAGCCGCGCTATTGAAACAGAGAGTGAGGCGCAAACCCTTTGCCGTTACCTGTATGGGTTATCCATTCCTGATGAGCAGGGGAGTATCGAAGTTTTCGGTATGGACGTAGATACATAAATCAAGTAACGCTCAGCCATACCCATAAGCCAGCTTTATCAGGTGTAAACGTCATGCAAGAGCCTAATACTCAAAAACGCTTCAAAATACCTCATGCCAAACAGCCATGCCAAAACTGTCCTTATCGTAAGGACACACTAAAAGGCTGGCTAGGCAAGAGTCGAATGACCGAGTTTTTGGCGTCTGATAATTTCTTATGCCATAAAAATCATAAGCTACAGTGCGCCGGTCACATGATTTTAAAAGGCGAGGGCAATGTTATTGTACGGGCCGCCAAGTTCATGGAAGTTGACGTGGTTCTAGAAGGTGAAGATCTTGTGTTTGAGAGCGAGGCGGATTGTGTGGCTCATCACACTTGAGGCAGTATAAGTATTTAAAATAAATAGTAAATACTACTTGTTATAGTACGACTTATTGGGTATAATAAGTTATTGATTAGGCAATATCGCCAATCATTATATTAGGACTAAATTATGACTATTTCAGCTCGAATCACCGCAGACACCGCTAGCGTATTTCCTGACCGATCAGCACTGTTGGCTGAGTTGACAGATGTATCGCAAAAGACGAAGCTTACTCTGAAAAAGAAATCCTTATTAACTTTAGATAAAAAACCTGTATTTGTCGGCATCTAGTTTTTGGTGCCAATCACTCAAATATGAATGACAAACCCTCTTTTATGCGCTTAAGGAATCAAATATGAATGATAGCCACCCATTGTTAGAGCTATTAGAAGCCACCAGTCATGATGTTTTTCTAAAGCCGTACAACTACAATTTCTTTTTGCAGCTAAAAGGGGCGCTGGAACGCGATGGCAAAGGTACGTTTTTAAAGCATGAATCCAGCACTGTGTTAAATAAGCCTATTAATAGCGCTGTTGACTTGTATCAAAACCAATCCGAAGCACTGCTTGCTATTATTGTTTCATGGTCGGTGTCGGTTATGACGCCGCTTGTGAAAAACCTTAACCTTATTGGCGGCGATGAAAAAATTCATATTTACTACGACGGCGACCTAACCACGGGTATGCTGTATTTCAGTAATTTTGAGTTATACGTGGCACAGATGGACGATGAGCAGCGTGAAGCCGCAGGAAGAATACTAGGCGGATATCGCCACTCAAAAGAATTTATCGGTAACATTACAGAACTTGAAGAGCTGTTAGAAGATGATGAGGCCAACAATTAATCTTCTTTTGATCGCAAGCTCAATAACCTATTCACCCAGCGCTTAATAAACTAGGACAATCAAAATGGAAAATACGGATCACGTCAGCACTGACGACAACAATTTTTCGATTCGAGGTATTTTTAGCGGGTTTTCGAACGCCGCAGACATACCGGATGCAACTTTATTGGTTATTAATCACAAGCATGGCCAAAGTGAGCTACTTATCGATGATTTGGCATTGGACAAAGATAGCGCTTTAGTGGTGGCAGGTTGTGAAGACTGGATTGCAGGGGAGACCTGCCTTGAAGTAGTCGGTAGCATCATATCAAACAACCAGTTTTTGAGCTTTGTCGTCAATAGCATTAAGATTGGCGAACCTAGCGACCTTTCTTACGCGCGTTTTGTATTCACAGGTACGTTAAGAAGACATTATGCGACGACACTGCACCGCTCTCGCTGCATGATTATTGAAGGGTGGCGCATTGACCCTGAATATAAAGATGCAAGCGTAAAAGCAATCACAGAGAACCTGGCTTACGCTTGCCTGCTAAAGTTTATTGATTCCGAAGCATTTGCTTTACCACCTACGAAAATTGGTGATCCCGTACGAATTACAGGCATCATCAAAGCCTCTAATGGTCAAGTAGAGTTCCATGCAAAAAAAGAAGGTGCGCCTCTAAACCTGTCAAACAAAAAAGACGAGTTTGAAGAGATGTTGGTCGGTTTTCTCATGTATGACTACTGGAAACGAAACTCAGATGTTGATTACACGCGTGATCCGAATGATGATGTTTTGCACCGCATCGCCGCTGTGTATATGTCAAACATGGATGCAATTGGCTTGCAGTCCGATAAGGTTTATACCAAAGAAGTGATTGCTGGCAGTCCCAATGACTTCAAGGCGATTATTTACATGAATGAAGATGGCGAGACCTTACAGGTAACACTTAACGCAGACTTATCTGAAATAGTCACGGTCATTTATGACAATAAACATGACAAGCGTACCTGGCAGTGCTCAAACTCTACCTTTAGAGAGTTCATTCATGCTGAGCCGAGCTTTAAAGAAACGGTTAGCAATTTCTTTTTTGATAAAGACAGCCTATAGTACCGCACTTAGATGAATCAATAATTAGCTTGCCAGCAAAATAAAAAAGACACTCGTTGATGAGTGTCTTTTTTTATAGATATCATCCTATAATTTCATCAATTACTATAGTAAGCAAGAGATGGCACACGACTTGGTAAGGTTTTAGGCCGAATTTGCATTATGAGTGGTAAGGATGATTGACTGATGTAGCGATATGTTTGAGAAGCTCAGCTATAATAAGCCTCATTAGCTGGATTTGGATAGATGCCGATTTAGATATAATTAAATGAAGATTTTCTTCACTCAGATCAGCATGTGGATTGAAATACTGATTGATTCGAGAGTTTCGATAAAGGTTGCTTTTTGATGCAAGAATAGCAAGAAAAACAGCCCAAGATCCATAATGCTCAGTATTGACAATTTCTCTGGCTGCCGCCGCTAACTGCAAGTAATTCTCGTTATAAAAATCTACCACATCCCGATGACGCTTATTGTATGAATTTTCGTCAAGACCTATCAGGTTGTTGTATTCAGACCCTTCAAATATTGGATTCCGGATACCTCTATATTCACCATTGATTGCCTCAGCTAAAGTTTTTGAATCAAAACTCACTTGTGGCTCAATTTTTATTTCATTGTTTAAATATTTCAAATAATCTGAAACATCCTTAATAACAAGTTTATCGTTTGCTTTAGCGACATCGCTCATTTAACAGGCTCCCACATATACAACAGCAAGCATCATTACTTACCTCAATGAATACTACCAACTTATCAGCAGTAAAACCACAAAATAACAAGGCTATTTAGATTGCTTTTGTAACCCCTGCAGGCCTTGTTAAATCTACTCAACAGCGAATGTTCACTCTATTTAACATTGCTATAATTTTTTGCAAAAACCGAAGTTATAGCACATAAGAATCCAGGGGATAATCAACCCTATTTTCAGGCTGAAATGTCAGGTTTTTTTGCATAGATAGGTTTGAAATACTTTGAAGTTATAACGCAGGTTGGGTATCATGCATTAAGTCAAAAATAACCGCGCACTCTTTAGGGCGTTCCCGACATGTGAGGCTGGCATGTCAATTACTATCGGAATAACTTGGCTCTGTCCAAGCAAGGCGTTATTCGGTTCCACGTACACTCACATCTGCACCACCAAACTTTTATATCCTACATATAAAAACTGTGATGAGTTCCATTAAGAAATTTAATCGATTCATTTTCCTTAAAAGGTACATCACATGATTTATAACAAAGCCGTAAACACCTATGAAAAACTAAGCCAGCTGCAAAACACGGTATCAAGAGAGCTTGCCAGCCTACTTGAGCACATGTCAGCTGAGCGAAAGGCCAACAACTCCAATATGGAAACGGTTTTTAGCAACAAAAGCAAAAAGCAGATTGTCGATATGATCACTATGGCAACTGAAAGTACTGGCGGGCGGTGGGGCGATAAAAGCCGCCGGCTTGTAGTGCTGTTGACAGATATCTTGGTTTATTACAGAGATCGAGACGAGGTGGTTTTAACGCCCAGCCTTTATCTGCAGTATCTTGATTTAAAAAACCTGCAGAAGCTAGTGGATTTTGAGTCATCAATTGAAAAGCATGAATCACTTCTACTGCCTCTACGTGATTTTCTCTATAGCATAGTCAGAAATAGTAAAAGTGACGAACATACGAATGAGCAGTTTGGCTTTATCACCATGCAGCTCATCAAGAACCTGACTTATCTTGAGGCCATCAAGGTCCCCGGCAGTCTCGCTAATCGTGTTTCAATTCAAAAATCAACGCACATGAGAATTGCGCATGCAGATTATAGCTATACGCATATTAGTTATAGAAACCTTACAAACCTAAAAGATGATGGGCTCATGCTGGTCTATAAACACATCAAAGACTCAAGGTTTTCAGGCGCAGTTGGCTCCATTGATGCTCAGTACACTGTTTTCGAAGACTGCACACTTGATAGGGCCAAACTTCATCATTCGTCGTTTGAGTGGACAAAGTTTATTAATACCAGTATCAAGAGGGCAACGTTCATCGATTCTAAGTTTTTTGATATTGATTTCAAGGATCTGACCAACAGCGAGAGCGCCGTATTCATTAATTGTCGGTTCTGCTTATGCAAGATGACAGAGTGCAAAGCGCTTTTTATTGATTGTGACTTTAGCGATTGCGAAAAAGACGGTTTACGGATCATTAATCACGAAGAGCAACTAGAAGCGCTATGAATACCTGATGTCTGAGACGTTTACCTACAAGAACCACCAACCTTCAATGGGCTGGTGGTTTTTTTGTGCCTGGTACTCGCCAGCACCTAAAACAGTCCTGATGCTACGGTCATAGGGTAGCTAAAACATAAACAGACAAAGGCGCTGCGAACAGGTTTTATGATGGTTTGATTTAGGCGGGCGAGTCAAGTAAATAGGGTTATCTTGTAAATCGCAACTTGCGATAAGTAAATCGCAACTTGCGATTCTACTAATAGGATTTTTGGTAGTTCAAAGTATAAATATTACTTGCAATAGTACGACATATTGGATATAATAGTTACTAAGAGATAGGCAACAAGCCATCTCAATAAACTTAATCAAGGTGAGTGATATGGATGCTATCGTTAGTACACTAGAAGAAGTTCAAGATCTAATCGCAAATCAAATACCGCTGAGAGCAAGACGTTATGCCAAAGGAATCGATCTATCAGGCCTTAAGGCAAGCGGTGTGGACTTTAGCGATGTTGTGATGCCTTACGCTATTTTCAAAGACGCTAAGCTCAATGGCGCTAAGTTTGATCGAGTAGATATGGGGTTTGCTGATTTTACACGGGCGAATCTATTTGGTGCTAAATTTGGTGATTCAGGCATGCTCAATACCATTTTTAGCAGCGCATGCATGCAAGAATCTGTTATCAATAACACCTCTTTTGAGGGTTCTGTATTCCAAAGCACTCAACTTAACAGCTCAAAGATCACAGAAGGTAATTTTGGCCGCTGTGATATGCGTGGCTCTTTTATCAACGATGTTGGTGTGATTGACTCACACTTTACTCATGCACTACTAAACAATGCTCAAGCCTGCGCCAGTAAATTCCTTAACACATCATTTGATAGAGCAGATTTAACTGGATGTCACATGAATGAAAACAAAATGCGTAAGTGCGGTTTCTTAAAGGCGACGTTATTCAAAGCAGATTTTGAAGATAGCGAGATTGAATACAGCCGTATGAATGAAGCCGACATGCGTTATGCCAATTTCAAAAACACGAAATTTATTGTTGGTAGTATCGATTTTTCAAACCTAAAATCCGCTGATTTCACTGGCTCCGATATTAGCAACACTGTTATCAAGAACTCTATGGTGCATAAAACCATCTTTGACGACATTATCGGCCTTGAGATTGCTACCATTCAAAACTTATTTGATAACGAAGGCCCGAATAACACCTTATTAAATAAACAGCTCGAACTAATCAAACTATCACTCAATGCGGCAGCCTAATAGCCACCGCCCAATACAATCAAAGAGGTTTTTATGAGAAAATGGACTGTAACAGTAAGCGAAAAAGCATCGATCACACGAACCATCGAAGCAGCAACAGAAGATGAGGCCATCGGTGAATTAGAAGACATGCTGGATAATGAAGAAGTAATGTTTGAAGATTACGGCGATAGAGAATCGCAGGCCACCGAAACCAAGTAAACGCCGCACGATGCAATATGGCCGCTCTAGTACTAGAGCGGCTTTTTTGTGTTTAAAGGCCACCTGCAGCAGCTAATGCAATCCTGGTGCTATGATCATAGAGTAGCTATGGCATACACAACCAACAGCGCCAGCAACCGGTTTTGTGAGGTTTCGAGTTGGCGGGTAGGTAAGGGAGCTTTTAAATCGCAAGTTGCGACGAGTAAATCGCAAGTTGCGATTGCCCTAGTACAGATTTAGATAATAAGAGTGAAGATATTGCTTGTAATAGTACGACTTATTGGGTATAATGGTTACAAGAGATAGGCAATAAGCCACTCAAAACAAATTCAAGGATCACGTCATGCAAAACACTAAGAAATTCATCAAACTTAAGCTTAAAAAGGCGCAAACAGCAATCCTACCTAAAGCGAAGGTTGATACGCCTGTGCTTGATACTAAAAAATTAATTGAGCTGAAAATCAAAAGCATTCATAAAGGATATGACTATCCTAATGATTGGGCGCTCACTGATAATGACTTCAAAGCAGTCATGGCAATGATTAATAGTCAGTTTTATTTTGAGCATGGGGATGAAGATAACTTAGACGATATCATTGATTGTGGACTGCGAATCGATAGTAAAACAGGCGAGGTGTTTTATGAAGGCCATCAAATCGACACTCCGAAAAAAACCTATTACTACAAAGCCGAAAGCGACGCATTGGATAAACTAAAAGACCTGATAGGCGAAAATTTTGTAAATTTCAAAGACAGAAATACTAACTTTGAATACTTCCGCAAACGCTGGGATGAGTTCGAACCAACAGAGGCACACCCTGTTGTAACCTGCTGCCGATACACCAACGTACTTTGACTTTTTGAACGCCAACTAGAAAAACCGTCCTAACTACTAGGGCGGTTTTTTCATGCCTGGTACTTGCCTGCATCTGATGTGATCTTTGCGCTATGGTCATAGGGTGGCTATGGCATGGAAAGACAAAAGCACTAGTAACAGGTTTTATGATGGTTGGATTTGGGCGGGGAAGTCAATAGCTATAAGGGGTTGTTACAATGAAACGCCATACATTTATTTTAAAATATATAGTAAATAATGCTTGTCATAGTACGACTTATTGGATATAATAGTTACAAGAGATTAGGCAGTTGCCAATTACTAAATTATCAGGAAATAAGGTGAATTATTATGAACGATTTATTTGCAAGCGACAAAGGCCAGCCAGCCTATGTAAAAGCAGTATTACCAACCCGTTTTCCACAAGACTCACGCTTAAACGGCGAGTGGGATGATGAGCAGAACCCTAAGATGCCGTTGACCACTAAAAGCGTGGGCGATGCATGGGCTAATCACACCATGACGCTGGTTATCGATATTGAAAGCGGCAAAGTGCAAGACTGGAACGAAGGCGATGTTGCGGAGATTAACAACAAAGTGGTCGATATGGGTATTTACTCCATCCTAAATAAAGATGGTGATGAAATTACCGTTATAGAAGGCGATTATGTGCCTGACGCTTTACAAATTGATGATGAAGGTTATGGCGATTATGTTCATATCACGATACAAGGTGATGGATATATCAAAAAATGGTCGCCGCTTAAAGTGCAGGAATTATATAAGCGATAGTGAGGCAATAGTCACAATATTTTTATCAACGCCGCAACGAGCGGCGTTATGAGTGAAATACGTGCATACACCCTATCAAAAACAACTAGCAGCAATGGTGAAAACAATGAGTGATATTCCTGTAAGCAATAAAGATCAGCCGGTCTTCTTAAAAGCGGTGCTACCGGTACGACATCCGCAAAATTCTCGTTTCAACGGTGAATGGGATGATGAGCACAACCCTAAAATGCCGATGGTCACTAAAAGAGTTGGTAGTGATTTTGCTAAACATACCATGACGCTGGTTGTCGATATTGAAAGCGGTAAAGTACAAGACTGGAACGAAGGCGATGTTGCGGAGCTTAATAATAAAGTGGTCGATATGGGTATTTACTCCATTCTAAATAAAGATGGCGATGCGCTCGTTGTAACGGAAAATCATTATGTGCCTGCAGCACTGCAGCTTGACGACGACGGCTATGATGATTACGTCCGTATTACGATAGAAGAAGAGGGATATATCAGAGAATGGTATCCAGCTTTAGTGCAACAGATATATAAGCCTTAGTCATACACTCACTGATAGCAACCTACCAACCCCGCCATGATTGAGCGGGGTTTTTGTTGGCCAGTACTCGCCAGCATCTGCAATAATCCTGATGCTACAGGCATAGGGTGGCTAGCGCATTAACAGACAAAAGCAACTACCAGTAACAGAGGTTTTATGATGATTGGGTTTGGGCGGGCAGGTCAAGTTTTGCATGGGCTTATTACATTGTAATCAATAGTATTTATTTTAAAATAAATAGCAAATATTGCTTGCCGTAGTACGAATTATTGGTTATAATTGGTTATTGATTAGGTAGCTTACCAATCTAAATCAACCATTAGGAATTATCATGAAAACCAAAAACCCATCGTTCACATACGCAGTCGCATTTCTACAAAGTGGCATCACTAACGTTACCAGCGAAGAGATTATCAGAGCGGTCATGTGTGATGCAGAAGAAGACTTGATTGAGCGTAATCCTAAAAATGACACATGCCTTTATTCAGATCCAAAAGATGCATTACAGCTGTATCAAGATCGCGGCGCTGACGTTCGACATATTAATTGGGTACTAACAGACTTTGATACTGGCGCGGTTGCCAAACGCGTTCATGGGGCTTTTAGTGACAAAGGCGTTAACAGCATTGAAGACGCTGAGTCTATTTTGAATGGTACGCATGAAGACACAGTATTGGCAGATCAGGTATATATTTGGCTTACCAATGCTGCGGTTACTTACATTTGGGATTGCTATGAAGGGTTTGCAAAAGCAGAGCTTAGCGAGGAATTGGTAGCAGATTTTCTTGATTGGCGGCGCAAGACAGGAAAAGATGCGCTAATCAGTGATGATTTGGCAGACAGAGCGATTCACGTCATTGGCGGTAACAGAACCTTTATTGATGTTTGCCAGCGTGACGATGATTACAGCGTGGCCACAGATGGCATCAACGATTACTTTGCAGGTTTTTATGCAGGAGACGATAGCTTAAAGCATTTCTTACAAAACCCTGACTTCAAGTACTACTTGCCAGCACTTACCGACATCGTTGATACAGTCAATAACGGCATGCTGACTAGCTGGTTTGGTGCCTTCACGCCAAACAAAGAGCAGATCAGTGAATTCTTAGGAGCGAAGACTGATAACGCTCGTACAAACTTAGCAGGCTGCGCCATTGTGATGTGGATGATTGAGCAAGTGATTGCACAGTTAAAAGCTGAATACACCAGCTACCAGTCTTAATTTCTGAAAACATAGGCTCAAGACCAACCTTGAGCTTAACCCTCACCAGTATCATGGATGGAAATAATAATGAATAACGATAAAGTGAACTCAGTGGCTGGAATAGCCATCTTTGGTAATGGCTTATCAATCAACACAGCGCCACAGAGCGGCAAAACCATCTTGGCTAAGCCAAAGACCCCTCTAATCACAGAAACGGCCTTAGAAGAGCGTATAGAGCCTTTTGGTGGCACAAGCTCACTTCTAATGAAAAGTAGTCTGCCAAAACCTATCGAGCGATGCAGCTCTTATCAGGCTCTTATGTTGAGCGGTGTTAAGCGATAGACGAGATATTAGATAGATCGGAAATATTTCATTACTTCAAACTTAAAAGGAATCCTTATGTTCGATAATTCTACAAAAACAGTAAAAGTGCCTTTATTCACTTTGGCCAACTTGCCTGCAGACATCCAAAAAGTTGCCTATGAAGAATGGGCGGAGAAGGTACAAAACGGTTTAGCCGACTCGAAGGAGGCTGAACAATTTAAAGGGCTTTTAGATGGCTTATGCGAAGGGTTTGGTTTTGTTCTTTCTGATAAACATGGCGAACTCTATTATACCCATGAAAATTATGACCACCCATTTGTCGGCTTTGATGAGGTGATCAAAGACTACGATCAAGGCTGGAGTATTAATTCAGGAGATATTGACCCTAGTTTTTTGAAGAACGACAGCAAGGAAGAGGCTGCACGCTATCTTAGCTCATTGATTGAAAATGAATCGGATATAGACAATGCGGATAAGTATACAAAACTCTGGGGTGAATCTATTAACGAGAAATACCAAGAAAAGCTTAAGTTATTGAACGCAGATACGGTAGGCACGCATCAACACTTCAATACAACCATTGAAGCCATGCAAGAAGGGTTTGAATGCACCTTCAATGTATTCATTGCTGATTTAAAGGCGCTATCATCTAAAGAAGCATTTGAAGAAAAGACTGGCAGTCACGCGGTATTCTTAGCTAATGGCTCTTTATTCAACATCGCGCCGGATCTATATTATCAAGACCAGTAATTTATCACCGAAAACCACAAAGCCGTTCTAGTTACTAGGACGGTTTTTTTGTGCGCGAGACTCGCCAGCAGCTGATGCGATCCTAATGCTATGGTCATAGAGTGGCTAAGACATAGACAGACAAAAGCACCGGCGACAGGTTTTATGATGGTTGGATTTGGGCGGGCAGGTCAAGCAAATAGGGCGTTTACTGCATTGTAACTTTACTCAATTATTTTAAAATAAATAGCAAATATTGCTTGTTATAGTACGACTTATTGGTTATAATGGTTTTAAGAGATAGGCAATCCGCCATCTTAATTCATTTAATATTTATGAGAGGCTTTTATGAGCGATAATGCAGCAGGTCAAGGAACAATCACAGGAACCCAGTCGGTCGTCCAGCCAGCGGTGTTCGGGGTTTGGCTTGAAACCATGTGCGACGGTTTTGCAGATACGATACGTGTCATAGTCTATGCTGACAACGAAGAAGATGCGGCAGTCAATGCTATTTTGGGCGAGTGCTATGGATATAATGAAGACGAAGACGAGAGCATCGTTGAGGTAAATGACGTTCGGGAAGCGGTGAAAAACGAAGAAGCATACACAGACCCTGCATCAATTACAGATATTACAGTTCAATATGTTGTGCCGCTTGCTATGTTTGATATGAAAATGGTTGCGAATGGTCAAGAGCGCACATTTAAAACGCACTATCCAATTGAAAACAGCGATAGCGACTTGCCAGCCTATGTGATAAATCACTACTACCAGTAACCATCGCGACGCTTAATCAACAATACAATTGCAAGGAATATTCATGGGCTCTAACGCAGAAATTGAACCAATGGTCTCAGGCTGTAAGTCAGAAGCTCAGCTTAGTGCATACGGCGTTTGGCTGGAGGCAGAGACGACGGCGGATGGTATTGGCGACGTAGTACGAGTCATGGTTCGCGCAGATGATGCGGATACCGCCGCCTTATATGCGATTATAGGTGAGTGTTATGGTTATTACGAAGAGGACTTGAGTAGCGTTTGGTTTGACGTTGAAAAAGTGCGGAAGGCGGTAAAAAGCAAAGAGGTATTCATTGACTCCGAATCAACAAACTCTTTTCATATTCATTACATCGTTCCTATGAGAGCGTTTGACATGAAGATGGTCGCTGATGGCGAAGAGCGCGAGTTCATAGCGCATTATCCAATCGGAGGCACTGACCTACCAAACCATGTCGTAGACTACTATTATCAGTAAAGCCAGTACCACGCAGCAAACAATCAGCCGTTCTAGCTACTAGGACGGCTTTTTTGTGCTTAAAGCCTGCCCGCAGCAGCTGCCGCGATCCTTAATGCTACAGTCATAGAGTGGCTAGTGCATAAACAGACAAAAGCAACTACCCGTAACAGGTTTTATGATGGTCGAATTATCGCTGGCAGGTCAAGCGCTATAAGGATTTATTACATTGTAACTTTATCAATTTATTTTAAAAAGTATAGCAAATAACACTTGTTATAGTACGACTTATTGGATATAATGGTTACTAAGAGATAGGCAATCAGCCATCTAAAACAAATCAATCATTAGGGATTATCATTATGTCAGACTTAATCGAGAACACCCAGCAAGCAGCTCACGAAGAAGCACAAGCAAGTTTTAACGAGTTCAAAGCGACGTTGACCGAAAAGCAGCTCGAAGCCTATGAAGCACTAATGATTAGACGCGGGTACAATGGTTACGGCAAGCTTGGCGAGATCACAAAATTCTTCCCTGAATTTAAAGGCGTGGTTTATATCAAAAAGGCAAAATATGATGAAGGTCGTTACATCCTTTTAGCTTTTAGCGGCAAACGCTCAGATGCTGATGTTTATAAGTTCTTTAACAACCCTGAAACAGCACATGATTACGCTGACAGATGGGCGATGGGGAAAATTAACAGGCTTAAAGAAGAAGAAGCCCAGAAAGAAAAACAAAAAGCACTTACTAAGCGTTTGAAAGAGTTTGTGAAAATTGATGATGTCTTTTATAGCTCATGGGGTTATGAGCAGACCAACGTTGATTATTACAAAGTGGTTGGGTTCCGCGGTCAAAGCACATTGCTATTACAAGAGATTGGCGCGCATCGCTTAGATGGTAACGCCACGATTTCATCAGCAGAAAAAACGCCTGACTTAGACCATTTAATTGGCGAGGTTTTTGAGAAAAAAGCCAAGGTCAGCCAATACAGCGAAGATCACCCTGTGCTAGTAAGATTTTCTATCGACCATCAGAGCGCAAGCTTAAAGCGCAAAGAAGCAGACGGTAGCTACCGCCCTGACCATTATTCATGGGGTTATTAAACAACATCAGCAGTATTCACTAATAATAGCGTCTTGCATCTTGCAAGGCGTTTTTTTGTGCTCGGGACTCGCCAGCTGCAGCTAATACAAGCTTAATGCTACGGTCATAGAATGGCTAGAACATAAACAGACAAAAACAACTGCCAGTAACAGGTTTTATGATGGTTGGATTTGGGCGGGCAGGTCAAGTAAATAGAGCGTTTACTACATTGTAACCTTACTCATTTATTTTAAATTAAATAGCAATAATCGCTTGTTATAGTACGACTTATTGGATATAATAGTTAACAAGAGATAGCAATCAGCTACTCTAATTGAATTAACCATATTAGGAATATTATTATGACTACTGCCTCACTTAGCGCTGAGTTCCAAACCCCCTTTGAGCGTCACTACATTTCTGAGAGCGAGACCAGCGGTCGATTTTGGCTTGCACTCAAAGAAAACGGCGAATGGACGCCTATGGATGATGACACAAATACTACGCAAGTAGTTGTAGCGCACTTCTCAACACCCCTTGATATTTTCTTTGGTGACGATGAAAAGAGCAGTATTGACTGGGCGTACGACTTGCAAGATATCAAGGTGAAGTACACACCAACAGACGAGCAGATAAAGCAGGCATTTATACCACTCGAAGTGGATGAAAATGGTTTTGCTGACTATGAACTTACAGCCAACGCCAAAACTGAAATCAAGAAAGCTGTAGAGTCTTGTATTGACGCTAATCTTATGGACATGGAAGAGCCTTTTTTAGAGAAAATGAAAGCCGCCTTGTAACCTAACGTTCCGTAATACAGTCATAAAAAAGCCTTGCATAAGCAGGGCTTTTTTGTGCGCGGGTCTCGCCAGCCGCAGCTGACGTGATCCTAGTGCTACGGGCATAGGGTGGCTAGAGCATGGAAAGACAAAAGCAACAGCCAGTAACAGGTTTTATGATGGTTCGATTTGGGCGGGCAAGTCAAGTGAATAGAGCGTTTACTACATTGTAACCTTGCTCATTTATTTTAAATTAAATAGCAATAATCGCTTGCGATAGTACGACTTATTGGGTATAATGATTACTAAGAGATAGGCAATCAGCCACTCTAATTCAATCAAACCAAATCTAAGGATTAACCATGAAAATGAATCGCCGCAACCTTTTGATCGCCGCCTTATCTACTGCCTTTATTGCCAAGTTTGACGAACCGTTTACTGATGAGTGTGCAGCATTCTCACCATCACCTAATGACGATGGTAGCTTCACACTTTATAGCGGCCCCTCGGTTGCCACCGTATTTGAACCAGTAGAGGGTGTGACTGCGACCAATGCCAGTATTACCTTTGAAGTCGAGTTCGATAACTGCAAACTAAACCCCACAACAAACAACTACGAATGGAACGGCATTGATTACAAGATGCGTTTTGGCGAATACCATGAAAACATCTCTTTTGCTAACTGCGTTGGTGTTGCAGGCGATAAAGACTGGACAGCCGACTGTATTGAAGATTTTAATGAAGAAGATGATATTGCGGTCTCAAAAGCTGTCTTGGAAAATGTATTTGCTGCATTGACCGAAGAACAAAAAGCGGCATTTTTGGTTGGTGTGTTTAAAGAAACCAATATCTGCACCGAGCCTTACGGCAAACTAGATAAGGCTTCTTAACTTAATCAACCTAAAGATAGGTGAAAAACCGCTCTAGCTACTAGGGTGGTTTTTTTGTGCTCGTGACTCGCCAGCATCTGACGCAATCCTAGTGCTATGGACATAGGATGGCTAGAGCATAAAGAGACAAAAGCAACTACCGGTAACAGGTTTTATGATGGTTGGATTTAGGCGGGCAGGTCAAGAGAATAGGGCGGTTATTACATTGTAACTTTATCGATTTATTTTAAAATAAATAGTAAATATCGCTTGTTATAGTACGACTTATTGGGTATAATGGTTACTAAGAGATAGGCAATCAGCCACTCAAAACAAATCAACTTTTAAGGATTAACGCCATGACTGACACAATGATTAAAGCAATGACCAAAGAAGAGCTAACTGAAATCGTTATCAACGAATATTCACACGTTATTGGTGATAGTGAATGGGAAATTCTGGATAGCGAAGTTGATGCTATCAATAAAGACCAACAGACACGCTCTGCTGACGCTGGTGGCGCTGGCTCAAGTACGCATGAACAAATCATTGAGTGCCTATGGCGAATGGATTATAAAACACACCGCCTTATTCAAGAGGGTTATATGTGCTTAGAAGATGCCGCTTTATTCGCCAGTGAGCAAGATGCGGTTGATTACATTAATGAGATGACAGGCGAGAGCTATGCAGATTTTACTGAGGTGTCAGAAGCGGTAGAGAATGGCGATATCGCAGATTGCTATGTCACTGATTGGTTATAAGTCACAATTCATCACCTAAAGGTCGTTAAAGCCGTTCTAGCTACTAGGACGGCTTTTTTTTGTTTAAAGGCCACCTGCAGCCATTCCTGCAATCCTAGCGCTATGGTCATAGGGTGGCTAAGACATGAAAAGACAAAGCAACTACCAGTAACGGGTTTTATGATGATTCGATTTGGGCGGGCAAGTCAATATCTATAAAGGATTATTACATTGAAATACCACTGATTTATTTTAAAATAAATAGCAAATATATCTTGTCATAGTACGACTTATTGGGTATAATGGTTAATAAGAGATAGGCAATAAGCCATCTTAATTAAATTAACTAAAGGTGAATGTTATGTCAAACACTACTCAGAAGGGTACTGGTCAACTCAAGGGAATACGCTCATGGCATGGTGCAGCTATTCGAGTGTTGGTAGGTATTCGTCTTGGACTGATTAATGATGCTTGTAAGAGCGATGCTATCAATGCCCTTTCAGGCAAAACACCTAAAACGTTTAATATTTCAAACTTAAATTTTCATTCTCGCGCTGCATATCACGCCATTAAAAAAGCAAGAATGACTACTCAAGCAAAATCGACAGGCATCGAGATATTGCATGAGTACAATCTAGTCGCATAATTAACCGTTAACAATCACAACCAGTCGCCTAGCTACTAAGGCGGCTTTTTTGTGTTTAAAGCCCGCCTGCAGCTATTCCTGCAATCCTAGCGCTATGCTCATAGGGTAGCTATAGCATTAACAGACAAAAGCACTGCCGGTAACAGGTTTTATAATGATTGCATTATCGCGGGCAGGTCAAAAGTCATAAGGGTTTATTACACTGTAATAACATACATTCATTTTAAATTTAATAGCAAATAACGCTTGTCATAGTACGACTTATTGGGTATAATGGTTAACAAGAGATAGGCAATAAGCCATCTCAAATCAAATTGTTAGGAATGATTATGAATAACCAAAAAACCAGTACTTTAAATCATGCGGCTATTATCTCTGCTTGTAGTGCTGCACTACTTAGCACGCTAAGCAATGATGCGTTCTATGAAACCAATCTAGGTCTGTCCAACTCTTTAGCGATTCGTTATGAAGAAGATACTGACTCATTAGCTCAAACTGACTTTTTAGTGCAACTGTTGTGCCCAATAAAAACTGATCACATCCAAGCAAGTTTTTTTGAAGTTACAGGAGAGATTGGGATTCATGGCATTACTATTCCTATCAATGCCATCAACTCAGGCAGCATTGGCTTTGTTCCTTTGGACAATGAAATAAATCTTGATGAAATCACCTTTGATTTTCAGCGCTATGATAATGCTTTGGTGTGGCACAAAACATTATTTGAGCGCTTCATGGAATCAAGTGAAGTTGGCATTGATAAGCAAGTGAGTCAAGACATGAGCGTACAGATTATGGATACAGCTTATTCGGCACTCAACGATAAAGACAAACTCCGGTTTATTCGTAAAATTATTGAGCGCCACAACGAGTTGTCGGCTGCATCATAAGCTAAGTATCGGGCTATATGGCAGCCTGATAAGCGCAGGCAGGTCAAGCTGCCATATATATAGTCTTGGCATACTCTGACATTACTGATTTATTTTTACATCAAGAAGACTCCTTATGACTGAGAATCAACTACAAACCGACACCTTACCATCTGCTGATACCTTTTTAACGCCGAACGGTCGCTGTGTCGCCGCCATTAAAAAAACTTTGGAGAGCATGGGTTGGGCGGTTTGGGTTGGTAAAGACTGCATCTGCGGCCAACAGCAATGGAAAGCACCGTTATATGCAGAAAAAGGCAAGGCTAAAATGGCGATAGAGCTATTGTGGGCTGATGCTGATATTAGAGAGATTGGCAATAAAAATATTTTATATAAAAGAGCTGGAATACGTGCGCTCTGGCTTGTTTATGGGGACGAAGACGAGTGCGGTCGCTGCGCCTTAGAAAATGAGTTTACGTACAGATATAAAGAGCTACCAGTTTTTAAATTCTCAATAAGAGAGGATGATGCCGCATACGTTCATAATGTGTTTTTCTACAATGAGACATACACTGACTATGATGGCATTGCATTCACACTACAGGATTTCATTAAATCTATGTTCTCAGGTGACATCTACTTTAAGCTCAGAATTGATGGTGAGCGTACGATGAATCTGATTACCTATAGCAGAGATTGTTGGAAGTGTAAAAAAGCAACTACGATTGTTGCAGGCGTACGTTATTACGAAAACCCTTACGGCCTTTATGATGTTCAAGTCCCCAACTTTGATTTTACGGTAAGAGACGTACCGCTTGCTGACATCAATATCATTAATCAGCAGTTGGCGGGCAGGCTACGTTTTGGCACATTAAAGCCTAGATACAGCAAAACACTCAATGAATCGTATATGTCTAACGGTTGTTTTCATTGCGATGCGTTGCTAGGTGCTTTTTTTGAAGAATATGATTTTGAGGCAGATAATGCAGTTTTGAGTGCTGAGTGCATTGCATCACATAAGCACATTCATGCAGATATTGGGGAGTGGGTGCTAAAAGATGATAAGGTTAGCACAACAGAATTCTTACCTAATGATGATATTCAAATTGAAGAGAGTCTATCCAATATTAAACAGTATCATCTAGACGCATTAAAACATATCAGTATCGATTGTTATGAATGGATTATGGAACAAGGTATTGACCCAACGAATTCATAGCAATCACTCGTTACCATTACGTTCAGCTCATTGATAAAAATATTAATGAGCTGTTTTTGATTTTAGCTATGATCATAGGGTGGCTAAGACATGAAAAGACAAAAGCAACTACCAGTAACGGGTTTTATGATGTTTCGACTTAGGCAGGCAAGTCAATAGCTATAAGGGATTGTTACATTGAAATACCACTTATTTATTTTAAATTAAATAGTAAATAATGCTTGTTATAGTACGACTTATTGGGTATAATAGTTAACAAGAGATAGGCAATAGGCCACTCAAAACAAATTAACTGATAAGGCGTGCTGTTATGACTACTAAAGCCGGACAATATGATGCAACACTGATCATCACCACACCGCTAACATTGCTTGAGGCGAAAAAGAAGTGCGCTGAATTCAACAAACTATTAAAAAAGCGCGGGGTGGTTTCTGTCAAAAAGCATGATGCCAGTACTGCAATGAAAAACCGAGCAGAAGGCTTTCGATATAAAGATAAGCTCAATATCATTGAGCTTGATATCAAAACGGACAAAGTGCCTGATTTTAGTAAGATGCAAGAGATAACAAGATATAGATTCCATCGATATTTCTTATCAGCTCTAAATAAAACCAACACCCCAAAGAATATGGCTTACAAGCAAACACAGACGGAAGCAGCGACATATCTTATGCAAGATAACGAATTAGTAAGTCATAAATACTGCAACCAAGATTTGCGTGAAGGGTTTTTGATGGGCTTGAGTGAGTGTATTGGCTTGGGATGGGGTGCGGTCCTACAATACATTGGCGATAATGGCGCATACTCTTACACTGTTCATAACTAATAACCTACTGGAGACAAACCATGAGTACCGTTTTTGAAGGATTGAACCATCACTGGGTTGGCGCAATGCGCGAAGCCGAAGAACGCGCCAGAGACAAAGGTGATCACCAAGAAGAAGCGCGCCTAATGGCCGAGGTGAAAGAGCGCGCCACAGAGCATAAAGAGATGCTTGAGATCGAGAATGAGGTCCAAGCAAGTGAAAGCGAGTTCTTTAAAATGGAAGTGCTAGGTGAGCTTATTGATATGGAAGAGCTTAACGATGTAGAACAAGCCGACTAAATAGCCATCACTAAAAGTATGGCTTTGAAAGCCGTCCTAGACACTAGGACGGCTTTTTGTCATTGGTGCTATCGACTTCGTTCCGAATAGGTTCTAACTCTCCATTCACAGCGTGGGCAGGCAGGTCTAAAATCAGCTTTTTGGCCAGTTGTTGTATACGGTTTTGACTTTCTACAGAGCGCTCAGATAATAATTCTTGTAATGTCTTAACCATTGGATATCTCCTAAATATATACGAGTTATTTTTTATTAATGCCGCCACGCTGAGCGCCTGACCAGTCGGTAACTTCGGGTATGTCTGATAAGTCGATGTTATCATCTGACAGCTTGGCCATTCGCGCCAATTCTTCTTGCTGCAGAGGCGTCAATGGCGGCAACTCATTTGAATTGTACTTACTATCACTCATGATTATTCCTTAAGCTATGGTCATAGGCTGGCTAAGGCATGGAAAGACAAAAGCAACTACTGAATAACGGGTTTATGATGCGCGCTTAAGGGCGGGCAGGTCAAGTCCCACAAGGGATTGTTACAATGTAACTTTACAAATTTATTTTAAAATAAATAGCAAATATCGATTGTCATAGTACGACTTATTGGGTATAATACACTCAAGAGATAGGCAGTCGCCATCTTAAAAACAACCAATAAATAAACAAATATTATTTGAAATAGATCAGGCGCGAAATCCTTATTTATCAATAGGCGCAATCAGTCCTATAGCAGCAATCTTACCCGCGATTCATGGTAAACCTCTATTTAGGCGCTCTATAAAAGCGTTACTATTAAGATTGGGTAGGATTTCTTAATGTTACTAATGGTTATATTTTAATTTAATTAACAATCTCATTAATAGGAGGTGTCCGTATACAAAAATTCATTTAAAATCAGTATATTGGGGTGAGCTTTCAAAAATGATCAATAAAAAACCGTTTCATTAAAATACTTATTGATTTGTTACAATATATTATATATTGTATCGTCCGGTAACTTATTTGCATCAGTAGGCATAGAGGAAAGGTTTTATTTAATGCTATGTGCGCTTTCTTGCAGAGGTTATTGTTCGTATTTTTGACATGCTTGATTTTAGAGGTTTTTACTTATTTTTTTTATTTAACTAGGAAGCAGTATGGCTATTAAATTATCGCAACTAACCTTGTCGGTTGTAACCGCATTGACAGCAATTTCCGGCACCCAAGCGGTCGCTGAGTCTGCTTACGGCGCATACGGCGAAGAAACTGCATACACGCTGGCTCGTGACTATGCTGGCCGCTATACAGGTTCCGATATGGAATCTGCTGCTGCTGATTACATGCAAGAGCGCATGACAATTGCGGGCAGCCCAAACACCGTGGAAAACCGCGCTTTTAACTTTATCGCCCCTCGCGGTATTTTTAAAGGTGAAGATATGACGAGCCATAATATTGTGGTCACGCAAAAAGGTACTACCGATAAAACACTTTATGTTGGCGCTCATTACGATTCAGCAGTTGCCTATCAAGGTTATGAAAACCTACAAGCTTTAGACGATAATGCGTCGGGCTCAGGGGTTCTTGCCGAACTTACTAAAAACTTAAGTGGCATTGAAGTTGAAAACAACGTTGAATTTGTTGCGTTTGGTGCCGAAGAAGGCGGGCTTAATGGCTCTAAAGCATTTGTCTCGAATCTAACTGATGCTCAAAAAGCAAGTGCGCTTGGCATGATCAACCTTGATAGCTTAATTACTGGCGACAACATGTACGCCAATGCTGGCCGAAATGCTTACGATGCCGATGGTAATCCAGTAGCCTCAAACACCAGCTTGCGCGACAACGCCCTGCGTATTGCTAAAGAGCTTGGCATTAATCTTCAAATTAACCCAGGCATCACCGCTGATGGCGAACCTGAACCTTATCGCCCAGAAGGTGTTGGTTGCTGTAGTGATCAAGATTCATTTGATAGCGTAATGCAGGTTGCTGGTTTTGAAGCAACAAACTGGTCGCTTGGTCCTGATTTTGATGGCTACGTCCAAACTGACAATGAAGAGATCGAAGGCGGTTATACGTGGCATGACCCTATTAAAGACAGCGAAGAGTATCTAGTAGCAGCTTTAGGTGCTGACCGTATTTCTCAAAGAATGACTAATTTCTCTCGTATCATTACACGCCTTATTGTTGAGCAGTCGAATGCTGACATTATTGCATCAAACAAAAGCGCTATTAACCTGCAAAACACAACAGCTTCTCAGCTGGAAACCAGCGCCACCAGCTCTCATGCAGCCATACTTCAACGTGCCAACTCAGTGGCGCTAAATGATGCATCAAATGAAGGCTTCAAGGCTTGGTTTGACGCTTCTCAGACCTACGCTGATGCTGATGTCTCAGATAGTAGTAATACCTCTCAGATTGGTCTTTTTGGTGAATACACAGCCAATCCTGCTTGGCGTATGGGTTTAGGCTTGCAAGCTGCAAATCAGCGTAACAACGGTGTTGAAAATGGCGTTAAGAAAGATAGAAGTTATGGCGTAGAAGCTTACTCTTTACTTGGCAATAAAAACTCATCTTGGTGGAACACTACCTCTGTCAACTACGCTAAGCATGATTTAGACACGACCAGAGACGTAAAACTTGATACCAATGATGGTCTAAATATCATCAACAACACCCATCAGGCGTCAACTGACGCAGATGTATTCGGTGCTTATAACGAACTTGGCTACAATTTCTCTGTCGAAGAAAAAGTTAAACATGGCGCATTTCTAGGTCTTAACTACACTGATATTAGCATTGATGGTTATACCAGTGGTGATACCGACTCGCGTACAGCTCTAGCCATCAATGATACTGATAGCGATTCGTTTGATGCAGAAGTTGGTTATCAGGTTCAGTACGATTTCGACTTCAAAGGCGCACCTGTTAAACTTCAAGGTAAGCTTGCCTACGTTAATGTTATTGAAGATGGTGCCATTGATAGCCTAACCACTACTTCGCTTGCTGACGGCCAATTGCGCACTGTTAAGCTTGGTCAAACAGACAACGATGAAAACTATGGTCGTTTTGGTCTTAACCTAAGCAGCAATGTGAACTCTGATGTCCATGTTTATTTAAACGGCGACACGACATTCGCTCGTGACAACCAAGAAAGCGCAATTCAAGTAGGTTTGCAGTACCAGTTCTAGTAATTGGTTTTAATGAAAATTAACACCAGTAGCGCCGCCCACAGTTAAGTGTGAGCGGCGTTTTTTTGGTGGTAACGGTTCAGGTGTCGAGTAAAAATACAGCCTGAATGATCATATCTGTCATAGCGCTATAGTCATAGGTTGGCTAAAGCATAAACAGACAAAAGCGCAGTAGCGGGTTTTCTGATGGTTTTATTGTCGCGGGCAGGTCAAGTCCAACAAGGGATTATTACACTGCAACTTTATAAAATTATTTTAAATTAAATAGCAATTAATGCTTGCTGTTGTACGAATTATTGGCTATAATGGTTAGTAAGAGATAGGCAGTCGCCATCTAATATCAATCCAATCGGAGACAGTAAAATGACATTCAGCGAAAAATCGACCTCGTTCAGCAAGTATCTAGAATTCCTGAAAACTAAATTCAATTTGAATGTCTCTACTGCATTTGGTATTGATACCGAATCAGAAGCAGAGACGCTTAAATCACTATCAGACAACCATATCGTCCCAGTCCATAATGGATACCCAACAGTGTATTCTTTTAATGATATTGGCGGTATCAGTTATATCTTAGTACGCGGTGGCGCAAGCAATGACAGCACGTTATTCGCTGTTCCGATAGAAAACAGTGAAGATGCTGCTGCTGATAATGACGTATCAGAACACATCAATGACATGATGCAACTAAGAGGCATCAATCTATGTGAATGGTTCGTGTTAAGCGAGTTGTCACTTTGGCAAGTAGAGCATGACACTTACACAACCCTAAGTATTTACGGTTTGTCTGATTTGATTCCACAAGTCCACGATGACAGTGGCGATGAAGATGTTGCGATTTGGGTTGAGTACCATTACAACGATAAACATGACAAGCCTGTGTGGGGTGAGTACTTAAGAGGTAGCGGCGCTACCAATATTATTTTCCCATCAAAAAAAGAAGCTGACGCTATGATTGCTAGCATGCAAAATACAGAATATTTATTGTCGCCTAACGAGCTTGCCCGCCCAACATACTTCGTTACTCTTTAATTCACTGGTGCCAGAAGAGCCACTCAAACGAGTGGTTTTTTTGGGGCGGATAGTCACTTTGGTCTTTGTGCTATGGTCATAGGCTGGCTAGTTCATGGAAAGACAGAAACAATGGCGGGAAGGAAGTTTTATGATGTTGCGATAATAATTTAGTACAATAGGTCTGCAGGTTTGGCTAAATGCCAACTTACTCTAAAATCAAGTAGCGCTAAACACTCAAGTAACAGGAATCGATTATGGCTATAGAGCTCATTAACTCAAAAACTAGAACTATGAATGCACCAGCTGCTCAGTTAATGCTTATAGCATCCATGCATACACAAGGACGATACTTTGATTGCGGTTATACGCTTCGAGGTATATCAGAAAGCCTTATAGAAGCAAGGGTTTGGAATGGTTTTGGGCGCAACTTCTCAGAGAGCGAAACCAAACAGATTGAAGCGTTGGCGGAAGATTTTGGTACAGCAGTTGAGACAAAGGCGGATGAGCTCGGCATAGTGATTTACGAGCAAGAAAACCTAAAAAGCACTTCACCCTTAGAGCCTACCGAAATGCTTAGACAGTTCAACTTTGTGCTAAGAGAGTTTGCAAAGGATCTATGCACTGAGGTCAAGATAATTGCGTGCCAGCCTGATCTTGAGGATGCAGGACGTTTAAATTCTAACAAGCTAGCGGTTACTAGCATTGTCCTTATTGAATTTGACGATCATAAGTTTGTTGCGCCAATGACCAACTCTTGGGTTTATGGCAATTATGAAAGCGTGCCTCAAGAGTATAAGGATCGGATATTGATCAGCTATAACGAAGGTCTAACCCCCGTTGACGAGGCTCATTCAGATCTATACGACATATACCAATCAATCAACTCTTACGTCATGCAAACGCTAGATTTAATTTGCAGACATACGGCTGTTGAATTAACTAAAAAACAATAAGCAAGCCAGCTGGCGGGTTAGCGGCGCTTTGATTACACCAATAGACAGAAGGTATAAACATGCAGTCTTCAAAAGTACTAGGTCTCTACGACCATAAAACCAAAAAGCTCAATCCCACCGCAATCAAGCTTGCGTTTATTGGCACTATACATGAACGGTGCCGGACCTTCCAAGATCGCCGCGATCTCAGTGCTTATTTACAGAAAGCGATCAAACAAGAGCTAAACAGTGAATGGGGACGGGGTGAGCAATGCCAAGAAGATGAGATCATCATAAATACACTCTTGGCTGAATTTATCCAAGCAATTGACGATAAAGCCCTATTTTTAGGATTGGCGGTCTATGAAGACTATAGAGATAGTAAAACTGGTAGGGCGCTTCACGTAGATAAGCTGTTTAATGACTTTGAGACGGTAATAAGTGAGATCGCTAAAGAACTATGCTCAACATCCAGAGTCGTTCTTTTTAGACCTATATACGAAGAGGGTGAATGGCTGTGGAGTGAGCAGCATTTTTTCGAAAGTGTTGTAGAGCTAAAAGTAGAAGGCTTTGACTTCATTGCTGGATTGCACAATTTGAATTTTCACGGCTCCTATTACGGCGTACCTAACCAATATATAAGCCATATTTTATTAAGTTATGATGAAGAAGAAAACGGAGCAGAAGATTATCCAAATTCCGGTTATCTTAAGCATTCAGTTAACCCACTTGTCATGGAAGCATTAGAAAACTTAGCTAGGCATGAGATTGATAAATGCATGGCACATTACCGGTACGACAAAATCACAAACAACCCTGCTATTGTTGAAGGGGCAAACTTACTATCCAAACAATTAGGGGTTGATGAAAAGGGACTGCTGATTAACGCCACTATTGCGGTAAATATAAACCAACAATCTCTATTCGAAGAGCGCCGATGGCTTTTAGAATGCGCTGTCAACCGTGACTACCAGCACATCCTCAGTAATAATGACATGAATATTGTTACGGATTGGCTTGCCAGCTTAGATGTATCGGTACATTTTAAAGCGGATTACTCTGTAAAACTACTGACAGCGCCTAACTCTTAATTAAAAACGAGAACCACTATGAATATTTCACTAAATGATGGTGATCCACAAATCATTATTGACAGTCTTCTACTCCAAATTAAAGAGTTAAAAACTCAAGTTGAGACGCAAACCAAAGACTATGACAAAGATAAAAACACGGCAACCGATGAGATACTTGCGCTCTATAGGTTTATAGAATCAAAGGATGAAACGGCTGAAATGCTAGACTTTGTTTATGAAAAAGCGAAAAATGGCGACTTAGATGATATTAATGTGGCCATAAGTACTTTTGATTACTATTCAGAAGGACCTGGTGGTAGCAGCAGCGAAGCGCGCTGGCATGAGCTTAACGCTCTTAAAACAGAACGAGAATCAGAAAAATAAGTGATGCCTACATCAAAAAGCCGCCCTAGTGATTAGAGCGGCTTTTTTGTGGCCAGGTTAAATTCACTCATCAACAACAGCGACAGTTTTTAGCATACCAAAATACAAACCACGCTCATTGAGGCCCGCTTCAATGTGGCGCAATGATTTAGCGCCAATGCTATCTTGGTCTCGCAACCATTCCTTATTTTTACCCACTAAGTCCTTGATGGTATACACACCTACTTTGTTAAGGCTTTTTTTATTGAGATTGGTCATCAAGCTATCGATAGGCTCATGAAACTTAGGACTTAACAACATCGCTTCCCGTTCGGCATTCACGCGAATCAAACACTCTTTGATACTCTCATCAGGCAGCATCATCACCCAGTCAGCCATATTCTGAGGCATCGTTACATGGCCTCTGACCGTGTTGTGGTCTCGATACATATCACCGCGTAGAGATACATCTACTTTATCAACTTTCATAATAAAAGGCGGCTCATCCTGATGCTTGCCAGCACTAGAGTCATAGACATTATTAGGATTAAGACATAACCAATTTTGCCCTACGCTGATCTTATCCTTAATACTACGAATTTCGTCGTCGCTTGTCTGATAAGTGCCAGATTTAGCAGTACTTGCCAACTCGGCTTGAAGCTCCTTAACTTGAGACTCTAATCTTGCGACCTCGTTGATCAGTGCTCGGTTGATGATGGCAGTGTCTTCTGTCATAAGATGTTCCTTTCAATGATTAACTGTTATTCAGGACGGTTGATACTAGCAGTAGCAGTCGGCTTAGCAAGTGAGAGTCGCTGGTGCGGGAGGGTTTTTTCCGGGTGTTGATTAATGATCCACTGAGAGAACAAGAGACTAAACAACATCGAGCAGCTGAACCAGTAGAAACTTTGCACCAGGCCAACACTTATCGCAGTGACGCGTGGATCTACGGCGAAGGTGTTGATTGTAAGAGCCGCAATGTCTGAACTCAGATAATTCAATACGGCAGCATAAAGAATACATACACCACCAAAAACCAGTGACGATACAAGGAAGTTTCTATCGATGGGCCGCATATTCATCCTATTGCTGTAATTTGCATTGCTGACTAAGCGCATAGCGTGGCTATGGCTTAAACAGATAAGAGCACCGGTAACGGGTTTTATGATGGTTTTGTTTATTCAAATATGTCAATTATTATATAGCATTGAGACTGCTTTTCGCTAGCAAAAAAAATTAAATTAAATAGCAAATACCGCTTGTTGTAGTACGACTTATTGGGTATAATTATTAATGAGAGATAGGTAATAAGCCCTATTAACTGAATCAACTATCAAGGTGACTATTATGGCGACTAAGAAAGAACAAGAACAAGAAAGTTTGGCGGCTATCGAGAAAATGATCGAAAGACACAAAAATGAAGCGGTCAGTCAGGTTGCTGGCGATAAAGTGGTCATGCTAAGCACTCACATCCGAGAGCTCTCAAAATTATTAATGGAACATGGCGACCATCCTTTAGCCTACTCCAGCGACGACGAAGGTAACGCTTATAGTTATTGCCGATACACTGCAGGAATGATGAAGGTTGATGGTAGTTTTGACCCAATGAGCCATCATTTAGAAGTACTAGAAAGTACTGACAAGAAAACGCCAAGCTTTCAAGTAGTCTGCGTGAACTAACATTGTCTTTTGGTGCCGCATCATATCCATTGTTCATAAACCACTCAGACGAGTGGTTTTTTTGTGCGCGAGACTCGCCAGCAGCTGATGCGATCCTAATGCTATGGTCATAGAGTGGCTAAGACATAGACAGACAAAAGCACTAGTAACAGGTTTTATGATGGTTCGGTTTGGGCGGGCAGGTCAATAGCTATAAGGGATTATTGCATTGTAACCTTGCTAATTTATTTTAAATTAAATAGCAAATATCGCTTGTTATAGTACGACTTATTGGATATAATGGTTATAAGAGTTAGGCAATAAGCCAACTCAAACAACTTAATCAAGGTGGATGATATGGATTATTTAACTAAGTCAAAAATCAACGCAGAAACGCTAGCTACTGCTCAAGCCAAGGGCTTAACCATTACCGTAGAGCATGACGACGATACCAGCGCTTACAATCCAAGAAATCACTCGAATAGCAAAATCGTAACCTCAGTACGAGGCCGAAAAACTTTTAGTGATGATACTTTGAGCAATGACTTATGGGGTAACAATGTCACTGACGCCGCTCAAAACTATGCGCGTGAGAATGGTATTGATTTTAATGACATGATTTATATCACAGTGTACGGCTACAGCCATAGCGGGCTTAGCATATCAGCAAGTCCTTTTTCTTGTCCTTGGGACAGCGGAACCGTTGGTTTTATTTTTGAAAGCAAAAAAGCCGTTCGTGAAGAATATGGCGTCAAACGTATTAGCAAAAAAATTCATCAAGAAATTGTTGACCGTTTGGTTGGTGAGATTGAAGATGTTGATTATTGGCTGAATGCCACATACTACATTGTGTCTGTCTCAGACAGTGATGATAATGTTGAGTGCTTGTGTGGTATCACATCTGACGACGATAAGCATACCAGTGATGTTGCGTTAGATTTAATTGCTCAAATCGAAGCGCTGGAAGAGTGCGCATAATAATATGCTAGACCCTCACAAAAGCCGTTCTAGCTACTAGGACGGCTTTTTTGTGCTTAAAGCCCGCCTGCAGCCGCTGACGCGATCTTAGCGCTATAATCATAGGGTGGCTAAAGCATATACAGACAAAAGCGCCGGTAACAGGTTTTGTGATGGTTGGAGATATGCGGGCAGGTCAAGTAAATAGACCTAATATTACATTGTGAACTTATTAATTTATTTTAAAATAAATAGTAAATATCAATTGCCATAGTACGACTTATTTGGTATAATTGTTAACAAGAGATAGGTAATCAGCCACCTCAAACCAATTAATAGGGATAAGACTATGCCATTAAAATCAATCAAAAATAGCTCAGATATCACGCTTTCATTCACTGATACGGCAGGTGGCTACAGAGAAGAGACAAGCTGCAACAGTGGCCTTGATGATAGTTTGTGGCAAAAGCTCGTACCCCAAAGTGGGCGTGCCAGCACTATACATGGCGAAGTGCTACGCGGTGCAAGTCGTATTTACAGAGACGCTTACCAAAACGGCGGTGGCAATATTGTTGAGTTTGAAGACGACGGCTATAGCTGCGATCATTGTGGGTTCTACGATGAAGATGAAGATGAGCGCGGTGATCATGAAGACCAGTGCGATGGTGGTTGGGTAATATCTGACAACTACAAAGAGCTGTTCGATATTCTTGATAAAGAACTACCGAAAGAAGGCCGTGATGTTTTAGCTAAAGTGCGTAAGGAGGTGCTGGATGGTATCATTGGAATGCCCTCAATTGCATTTGATCACTTGGTAGACCACGCCATTCACTTAATATTAACCACCGAAGACGAACCATTGAAGCAGAAACAGGGTATGTCAGCATAAGATGGTATGAGAGCTGTTCTAGCTACTAGGACGGCTTTTTTGTGCTTAAATCTTGCCAGCAGCAGCTGACGTGATCCTAGCGCTACAATCATAGGATGGCTAATCCATGGAAAGACAAAAGCGAAAACAACAGGTTTTATGATGGTTCGATTTAGGCGGGCAGGTCAAGTGAATAGGGCGGTCATCACATTGCAATGTCTTATTTTTATTTTAAATTTAATAGCAAATAATACTTGCGCTAGTACGACTTATTGGATATAATAGATATAAGAGTTAGGCAGTAAGCCAACTAAAAAGCAATCAAGGTTAATATTATGTCAGACAATACCGTAAAAACCCCTCTAGACTTTCATTTCGATCAGGTCAAACCACATATTATCCGCGCTTTGAAGAATATCAGTGTTGGGCGTGTTTCAACCGATATTAAATTTCAAGACAGACCCTATATGGTGATGGAAGGTAATTCGATTGACAATTTTTTCTTCGAGCATATTTTAGAGACGCGGCTTAACAGCGATGATATAGAGATAGTATTACCTTTAACGCTTAAAGTGAGCCAGCGGTGTTTGCTTGACCGTAATGAGAGTGAATTAAAATATATTAATGTTATTAATAGTTTTGATAGCATCAGTATTAACCATGACCTTTATGATGAAGGCGGGTTTTCGATCACTGTGTTTAACGGCTCGTTAATCAGCTTTTTTAATAACGCGCTAGGTGAGACGCATAAAAACGGCTTTGTAAAAGGTGAGCCTTTGGATTTTGGCCGTAACTTATCAGAAAAAAATCCCTCAGATTATTTATTTTTCGTGCGTTTAGTGGCAGAGATTAGCAGCTTGCTAAAAGGTGAGATTACTCCGTTGAACTTTAAGCTATTCACAGCTTTCAAAGAACACAATTATAAGGGTGTTGAGATAGCGATGTCTAATTTTACAAGACTACTAGCACAAATGAATAATTACTAACTATCAGAAAATAATGGATAGATAGTGACCATGGAACCACTCATATTGAGTGGTTTTTTATGCCTGCCTGCTGATCGCGCTATAGGCATAGGGTGGCTATTCCATAAACAGACAAAAGCAACTACCGGTAACGGGTTTATGATCTTCGAATAAGTGCGGCATAGTCAAGCAAATAGAGCTATTACCACGCAAAATTCTCGAGTTTTTTTATTAAAATAAATAGTAATAAACGCTTGTTACGGTACGACTTATTTGTTAGAATGGTTACAACAGATTAGGCATCAGCCAATCAGCATCAATAATTAAAACTATTGCCTGATACTCTATAAATTTGATCTAAATCTACCTATAAATAAAGTGCCGTCAGTCAAGTAAATGGGCTGTTCTAAGCAAATTACTTTTGCAACAGATGAGAGGGTTATTCATGATCACAACAGAGGTGATTAAAAAGTCCATTAGTGGATTTTTACAAGACGAGCTCAACAAAAAGCTGATAGAAGCTGATAAAAAGATTGAGACGGAGCTTAAAAATAATGGTGCCGAATCGCCTGAGATGCTAAAGCTGGTCGCCGCTAAAGACGCTCTATACAGTAAGTATGAATATAACAGTTACATGAAGCTGATAGCACTAACGATGTGCAATCAGGTGAGCTTAGCCACGCATATCTCAAAAGGCGTCCACTCTATGTCCAGAGGCGATAACATCTTATTCAAAGATGATGGTAATCGACTGAGTTATATCGCTGGTTCGCACAACGTAGAGACACGCAGCTTAGACATTTCTGGGAACGCCGCTTCACTACCTATCTATAAATTCATCAACATCAAGGTTACTGACGAGGTGATTTTATCAGACCTGCTTAAAGAGGGCGGGGAGGCGATTATTGAGGCGCTATCAGACGATCGGGCGGTAGGCGCTCAGTACTTAGATGCGCTGCAGGATTTCTTAAAGAGCGAAACCACATCCGCTGTTACGAGTGAGCTTAATAAGCAGTTGCTATTCCCTGTGAATGGTGACGACATGAGCATTGATAGTGTTGAAGATATCCAATACGAAAATGTGATACCGCTGTATGCATCAATGTTTTGTCGCGAAGCGCGTGAAAAGATAAATGATATTCGCTACTCAAAAGAAAACACAGCGGCCAAAGATAATAGGTTTGCGCCAAAAAAAGGGGTGGACCACGAAGAGTATCGAACCATAAGAGATCTGGCCAGTATGCAGCTCGGCGGTAGTAAGCCGCAGAATGTCAGTAAGCTTTTATCAGCAGTAGGCGGTGAGAACGTATTATTGCCAAGCATTCCACCTAAATTCAAAGAACAGTCTTCACTCCAGATACCCAAAGGAATTACTTCTATTTTTGATAGCCGACAATTCAAAACGTCAGTTAAAGCAGAGGTTAATGACTTTGTGACAAACAGCTTGCGATACGAGCGTCAGCCGGTCATTGAGTTTAAAACTAAGAAAAACAATGCGCTTTGGGTGTTGGTTTCAGCAGTGTTTGATGTGGCCATTCAACTTCAAGAAAATAAACCTGGTTGGCTAAAAGACCACTCACTAGATATAAGTGAGAAGTTTTGGCTTGATCCCAATCGCGGGTTGCTCGACGGTCAAGGTACTTATGCAAAGAAGCGCGCTCAAAGCGCTTATCAAGACCATGTTTTGAACCGTCTGTCTCATTTCATTAACGAGTCAGTAAAACTCAAAGCAAATAACGATAGCGCCGCTTCTGACTCAGACAGCTTTGACGAGATTAAACGAACAGCGATTAACGTGCTAAAGAGCTACAACCGTAATGGATTAAAGGTGTTTTTATGAGCAATAACAGACGTGTCGTAGGGTATTTACTGTTTAATGAAATTGAGGTTGAGAATGCCAATGCGCTCTCTGGAAACTTGATTTACGGGACACCCTCTATAACGGGTATCAAAGGTGCTTTTCATGCGCTATCAAGATCGTTTTTGAAGGAAAGTAAGATTGCACTTAGAGGTGTACTTGTTGCTTGTCATGACTTGAAAGTACTGGCATCGCGCTCTGAGAGTCATAAAAACTATCGATTCTTGCAGCTGCGCCAAGGGATTATGAAAAAAGCGGATTATGAGAGTGTCTATAAGAAAGGCGCTGCGCCATCTATTACTGAAAGTGCTTACTGCTACATGAAGATGAGCTTTGTTGTAGAAGTTGTTTGTGATCACGACTTGGATGCCAAAGAAAAGCACGCGTTAGCTGAGATGGCATACAACCGCATTCAACGCCAAAGAATTGCAGGCGGGAGTGTTCGCTTGTTTAAGAACAAATCGAAAGTCGCGTTTATTGAATACGAAGACTTAGCGGCTGTGACTTATCGTATGTCTGATGCTTATGTGCTGACCGATGCGACAGATGAGCTTCGTGGGCTGGCATGTGACCACCGAGAAAAAACACCGCTCGACATCCTGATTGGTATCTGCAGCACGACTCATACACCCAACCAAGTTGAAGATAAAACAACATGGACGAGCAAGCGGCTAGGCGCAGTTTTAGGCTGGCTTGTTCCAATGACTATTGGTTATCAGTCTATCGCAAAGACGTTTGATGCCTCTAATATCAAAAACAGCAGAACGGGGCCTGATAGCGACACGAAAAGCACCTATGTTGAATCTGTTTACGGGCTTGGCAAGTGGGTTAACCCTCACAAGCTTCGGCTTGATAATGAGCTTATCAATGCTTTTTGGTACTACGAACACAAACCAGAAAACTCTTTATATCTTGTCACCACAAAAATAAATTAAAGGAACGAACATGTCTAAAACTAAAACCAAAGCATCAACAATCGTAACGCCAAGCGTATTGTCTTTCTCTCGCACTATTGAGCCTACGGATGGATTCTTCTATCAAAAAGACAGCCGTGACGAAACGGGCGCTTTAAAGCCGGTATTGATCACCAAGCGCAAGCTCAAAACAACGATGAGCAATAGACAAAAGGATGCACTCGCTAAAAATCGTGAGAAATTAAATGACGAGATCATCAAGAGTAATATTCAAGAAACCGAAAGCTGCTATCTTGACGACAATTGCGACACGCTTGTTGTAAAAACAGGTATTAAAGTATTGCCGTTCGATGGCACACCGAATAACTGCAATAACTCTGAATTCTTTAAAAAGCTACAAGCGGTGGTGGCAGAGTACAAGCAGGCAAACGAAGGGTTTAGTGAGCTTGCGACACGCTATGCTACCAATATCGCCAATGGTCGTTGGCTGTGGCGTAATCGAATGGGCGCACGAACGATAAAAATCACTGTTGAGTGCATTGTTAACGATAAGTCGGAAACCCTTGTGTTTGATAGTAAGACGATGGCCATCTCTGACGTGGTGTCAGGAAACGATGATGTTGCAAAGCTGGCTGGGTTTATCAACGCTGCGATGAATGGAGATGTGTTCTTAAGTCTTTATTTAACAGCGGAGCTTGATATTGGATTTGGGCACCAAGCATTCCCCTCTGAGGAAATGAATATCGATAAAGAGAAGAAGGGCAAAGAGCTGTTTCACCGAGATGGTATAGCCGGTTATCACTCAGTGAAGATAGGCAATGCAATACGAACAATTGACACATGGTATGTATCAGAAGATAGCAATCCCACGCCAATATCGGTTGAAACATACGGTTCGGTGCCAACAATGGGTACAGCGTTTAGACATCCGGCTGATGGGTTTGATTTTTACACTTTGTTTGATAGCTGGCTTGAAAAAGATGAGCAACCAACGCTTGATCAGCAGCACTATGTCATGGCGTTGCTGATCAGAGGCGGCGTGTTAGGAAAAAGTGCTAAATAGGAGCAAGTTATGAAATCTTATCAAGAAGTCACCCTGATGGAGCAGATGGATGTTAATTACAACCATGTATTCTCATTGGTGTATCAAGAGCTACATAACGCGTTGAGTGAGTGTCAATCTGAGAGCAAGGGCGCTATCGCTGTTAGTTTTCCAGAGTATTACTTCAATGCTAAGACAAATAAAAGCAATCTTGGGAAGAAGATGCGGGTGTTTGCTGAACATGAGGCTGATTTAGATGCGTTGGATCTGAAAGGCGCGATGAGCCATTTTAGTGATTATGTTCATATAACAAGCATCAAAGATGTGGGTGACAAAGCGACTCATTATGAAGTCTATACACGGTATAGACATGATGGTTATGAGAAAAGAGCGCGCCGCTTTCAGGCCCATTTTATTAAGAAATTTGGTGATGATGCCTATGCCGAGGCATTTGGGAGTTTTGATAAGGTCTTAGAGCACTGCGAGAAACATAACAAGCAACTGGGAGTGCCTTACATTAACGTGAAAAGCAACTCAAACGGCAATGAATACTGCATTAGAGTTAAGAAAGAGCAGGTTGATAAGTGCAGTAATTCAGCAGTCTTTAACTCATTCGGACTTAGCTGCAATCAGAAAAAATCAACAGTGCCTGGTTGGTGATAGAGCACCCTTTTTTACAACAGGCTATGCGTTACGTGCTAACTAAGGCTTGTAGCGCATAAACTTCAAAAGGGTTTTTTGATATAAAAGCTCTCTAGGCTTTTGATATCAATGTTTCGATGTATAATTAGTCTTGTTATCCGCCGCATAGGCGGCTTAGAAATATATATCGATCAATCTCTTCGAGTCTCTGCAGTTATCCGCCGCATAGGCGGCTTAGAAAAGATATCAACGAATCTATCGGTGACGATCTCAGTTATCCGCCGCATAGGCGGCTTAGAAAAATCTCCTGCCCGCTGGCACGTAATCTATGCAGTTATCCGCCGCATAGGCGGCTTAGAAATGATAAAGAGGGTGACGAGCGCAACTATCACGGTTATCCGCCGCATAGGCGGCTTAGAAAGACATATAAGAGTACTAATATACATAAAAGTAGTTATCCGCTGCATAGGCGGCTTAGAAACGTCTCGATGTATCTATCATAGCAAGCCTAGCGTCATCCGCCGCATAGGCGGCTTAGGAACACATATCATAGGGACTTGGTTGTACCGGAATGTTACCCGCTGCATAGGCGGTTTAGAAATCTAGATGAACTCACTTATAGAACCTTTAAATGTTATCCGCCGCATAGGCGGCTTAGAAAATCTGATGACGAAGCCGCCAACGACCAAAGGTGTTATCCGTCGTGTAGACGGCTTAGGAACATATATCGTAAGGACTTGGTTGTGCCAGAACGTTACCCGTCGCATAGACGGCTTAGAAAACAGCAAAAGCAGGGTAAGGATGCGTCAGCTCGTTATTAGTTATCCGCTGCATAGGCGGCTTAGAAACAGCTAGGGGATATCTAGCCATCTTGGAGAAAGTTATCCGCCGCATAGGCGGCTTAGAAAGAGTCCAATTGCTTTAGTCTCACGCTCGAAACGTTATCCGCCGCATAGGCGGCTTAGAAAAGAGTATATAGCGCAGATCAACAGCGCTCACAGTTATCCGCCGCATAGGCGGCTTAGAAAGTATGAGCCACAACGACTCAGGGCTACATGATGTTATCCGCCGCATAGGCGGCTTAGAAATACGAGGTATTTAAGAAATGAAGGAGGTATTGGTTATCCGTCGCATAGACGGCTTAGAAATTAATGACGTAGTATATGTCCCTAAATAACGTGTTATCCGCTGCATAGTTATTACTAGTACCGATAAGTATATAAAACATATAAAAACAGAACTGCTAATTAGTTATCCGCCGCATAGGCGGCTTAGAAACCTCGACCCCCCAAAACCAAAACGACCATCACGTTATCCGCCGCATAGGTGGCTTAGAAATAAAAAACACATAAAAACAGAACTGCTTATTAGTTATCCGCTGCACAGGCGGCTTAGAAACAACACTCGGGTTCAATGTGTCTATGACTCTAGTTATCCGCTGCATAGGCGGCTTAGAAAATCAGTGAAGCAATGAAGTCTTGGCGTCATGAGTTATCCGCCGCATAGGCGGCTTAGAAAGTAACGGACAAATAAGCAGTGGCGCTGCGTTAGTTATCCGCCGCATAGGCGGCTTAGAAATCAAGCCTTACGCGCTGGGGCTTTCCGTTTATGTTATCCGCCGCATAGGCGGCTTAGAAAGCATGCTCAACCCACAGAATATCGTATTGATCGTTATCCGCCGCATAGTTATTACTAGTACCGATAAGTATATAAAACATATAAAAACAGAACTGCTAATTAGTTATCCGCTGCACAGGCGGCTTAGAAAACTGCATCAGAATATACGAAAATGAGTGAGTTGTTATCCGCTGCATAAGCGGCTTAGAAACGTCTCGATGTATCTATTATAGCGATCTGAGCGTTACCCGTCGCATAGACGGCTTAGAAATTCGAAGCAAGCTTGGGGTTCAAACTGAACAAGTCACCCGCCGCACAGGCGGCTTAGAGACAATAAATCACGCACCTTATTAGCGAAGTTTTGTTATCCGCCGCGCAGGCGGCTTAGAAAAAGTACACAAAGAGCTATCCAGTCGGGTAGCTGTTATCCGCCGCGTAGGCGGCTTAGGAAATAAATTCATATAGAAATTCGAGATGATCCTTGTTACCCACCGCATAGGTGGTTTAAAAAAAGCATTATGAAGTTTATGCATAATGCTTTTTGATGTCACACAGACGTTAGTATGCAAAAAATCACTCATAAAACCCAAGAAACGGGCTGTAGTTAAATAGCGATTCTTTTAGGCTTACAGTGAAATAAGTTCTGAGAATTTTATCAGTACTATATCCCGGCTTCTTATCCTGCAGTACCAACAGCTCATCTTGAATACTCCCAACAAGCCAGCAATCGACCATATCTTGAGTTTCAAAATCACAATAGCTTAAGACGTGGTTCTGCTTAGAGCATTCACCAAACTCTTTACCCTGAATATCTTTAGTTAAATAAAAATCAATAGACCCATCTGAGCCTGGCTTGATGGTGTACTCCACCTCTACTTGATCACTCTCTCTAAAAGGCGTCAGCTTTTGTATATCTGACGAGATAAAGTACATCGCTGATCGGTCATGATAGGCGCTGTTAGCAAGGCATATATCATCAGATAAGACATCAGACAAGCACTGGTGCTCAACACCAGCCAGCGAAACCTGGTGACTGCTTAGAACAGGCTCTATCAAGCGCGGTATCGAATCAATTCTGCTTAACGTACCAGCATCAATCAAGTTATTAAGATCATAGCTTGAAACAGCAATATCTATTGTCTCAAAGCCTGGTCTTGAAAAAACCAACTGCTTAAACTGCGAGTTATTGGTTCTCGTAAAATACTTAAGGTTATATTGAAGGATACCGATGTTGCAGCCTTGATCACACATCTTGGCACCTCTATGCCGCCACACTCTACCTGCCAGCTGAATGATAGATCGCATCGATGATGGTTCTACTATGGCCCAATCATAGTCATGGTCCCGACCAACTTCGGAAATAGGTGTCGCAAACACAATGAAAATATGATTTTCAGCGGCGCTTTGGTCGATGGCGTCACTGATATACCGGCTATCAAATAAGTTCTTAGTGCCGTCCTTTCTATCAAGCACCTCATCCAGCTTTTTCTCCAGGCTACTTCTAAGGGCTAGTACTTGCTTTGAGTGATAACAACAAAAATGAATGTGCGTATTAGCAGGTACTTCTACACTCTGAGAGACTTGTTCAACAATCGCTACCAGCGACTTGGTATGAGACAGCCTAACGAGCCCCACGCTGGCTTTCTTGTGACAAGCAGGGCTGACATCATGGTATTTTAAGTGCAGATCATAAGCGTTGTTGATGATTGTCTGTGAAAGCGACTCAAAAAAGTCTTCTGGGAACTCACGATCATAATCCGTGTTGATATCGATAATTTCAGCTTGGCGGCGGGCGGGTAAGCCGCTTAAGTAAGTAGCTCTGTCTGATACATAAGCATCATAAGGCGCATTGATTGCATGTTGCCCCACACAGTGAGTACTCGTTACTTGCTCATCTACAAATAAGCACGCAGGCTTAAGAGTAATCCCTGTTGGCAAATTATTGTTGGCATTGTAATCATTACGTCCTCGCCAGTACGCATCAAACAGAAACTTCACAATGCTTGGGGTAAGGGTAGCAGAAGACAACAACACCCGAGAGCCGAGCAGGCCACTCATATAAACCAGTCTTGATAATGCATGCATATCCTCAATACCAAAATCATCCGGCTCATCGAGGATCAAATCAGAACTCAACAATCTAAGGGCGGGCAAGATATGTGCGCCGCCATTGATGCACTCACAAACCTGCATTAAATGATCGATGGTACAGACCAAAATAGGGGACAGCAGCATTGAGCGCGATTTATCATTAGTCAAAACCGTATCCATGCCCACATAGTCCCGAGCAAAGTCGCTATCAATCTCACCAGAATAGAGGCTAGAGGCTGACTGGCTGCCATCGATGGTACTTGCACCTAAAACATCAATAGGGGCGTCAGAAGCGCTCTCATCGTCATCTAGACCCATCTCATAAAGCTCACGAACTGCCTCACCACCGACAGCGATCGCAACTTGGCTAGAATCTAGTGATAGATTTTCTCTGAACTGCTGGCCAGTTTGCAAAGTAAGCACTCTAAGCCCTAATGCCACCGTAAATCTGGCACCAGTATCAGCGTCGGTTAATGCATTCATTATTCTGGCATTGCCAATGGTCTTACCGCACCCGGTCGATGCTAAATTAACCCCAAAAAACCCATGGGACCGGCTGTGCTCTCGCAGCTGTGTTGCACCTGCAGCTGCTTGGTTCTGCCATTTATACTTATCTGCATCCGTATCATCACTGAGAGCACTGTGATTGACCAAAGCAGGTAGATTGGCCAATGTACTAGGTAACGAGTCGATTAACTCGCCAGCAAAGCGAGAAACCCCGATATTGTGCTCATCAAGGGATTGTCTGATACTTCCGTCTGAGCGATTGCTATTGGCATATACCCCTGCATATCTGCTATCAGGGTCCATACGCCTTTTATCATCAAGCGCCAGGCTTGAATAGTTATGGTCGCCTAAGATAAGCGATAAGCGTGACAGGTACAGCAGATAATGATCATCGACGGTATCTGTGATCAACGAATCGCCTGCAGCATTAAAGAGGTTAGGGTTACACAGAGCGCCCGCCGCGGCTTTGGATAGGTGTTCTTGCCATGGGATGCTTTTGGTTATTAGATTGTTGAAAGCCATAGCATTGCTGGCACGCTTGGCGTCTTTTTCAAGTACAACCGGGTTCTTTTGCCAGTAATCAAAGCTTTTAAGTGCTGTATAGAGTTCACTCACGCCAGCGTTAAGGCGATTAATCTCATAAGCCCTTAAGAGTTTAGCCTTGCGTTTTTTAATATCGTTTTGCGTGGCTGTGGTTGGCGGTAGCCGATGATGAGTTACGATTAGCCAGGCAACCCACTGAGCCAGCGGCGGCAGTAAATGGATATTAGCCTGCTCAAAATTGTCTTGCTCAATATCGTTCGCTATATAAGCGATAAGACGGCTATCATCAAAACAGTCAGGATTGACAGCGTTGGCCGCAAATTTCGATAACCATTCTCTGTCTGTACGGCAGCCTGCGATCATTGCTGTAAACAACTTTAAAGACAGCCACTCATGCCGGTAGTAGTCACCGCCACCCTGCTTATTCTTCAAGCGATCTTGAAAGGCAAGATTAGACTTGCCGATGTCGTGAAGCAGGGCTGCTATGACAGTAATATCTTCTAGCGCAGAAAGGTCCAGCGCTTTAGAGGGAATATTCATTTGCATATCCATGAAATTATTCGTTGTTTTATTATCAAAAAGTAGGGCAATAGCCTCTACTAAAGGGTATTATCGCATATATTTCGTACAATAGTTAGCACTAAAACCCAATCATCCCCACACATAGGGGAAATACGATTTTCACCATCTGTTGCCATCTGTACCAATAATCCCTATAAGGGAAATACAAGGCTTGGCGTCAACAAAACACTGATATCCGAGCAATTACCCCCACGTATAGGGGAACACTATCACCATACTCTATTTCCTATTTACGCGCCCCAATCATCCCCACACATAGGGGAAATACTGAGTTTTGAGTTTTTTGATGCATAGCTATTCCCAATCATCCCAGTAAGGATAGCCAGCCCATACCAAATGCCCAATCATCCCCACATACAGGGGAAATACCGTGAAAACATTAAGCGGTTTGAGCGGCCGCCCCAATCATCCCCACACACTAAGGGGAATACAATTGCAATTTTAATAAGAATGTCCCATCAATCATCCCTATAAAGGGAATTTTGTTGTATTAACACTCAATGTCACCGGGTTATTCATTCATCCCAATCAAGCTTATAGGGAGTACAAACTATAATTCTAATGCTATTGGCATAGGATGGCTAGAGCATAAACAGACAAAAGCGCCGGTAACGGGTTTTATGATGGTTCGATTATTGCTGGCAGGTCAAGAAAATAGAGGGTTTATTACATTGTAACCGCACCAGTTTATTTTAAAATAAATAGCAAATAATGCTTGCTATAGTACGAATTATTGGCTATAATTGTTAGCAAGAGATAGGCAATAAGCCATCTTACTTAAATCAACTAAAGGTGAATATTATGACTACTTACTCTAACAGCACAGAGCGTTTGGTTACTTTTCATGTTGGCGCAATGAGCCGAGAACTTGCCTTAGCAGGTATCGAGCAATTTGGCGGTGAAGCAGCTTTTAATGATGTGGCCATGTCCATCGTTGAAAATGGCTTTGATATTGATGTAGATGGATATTTCACCGAAGAAGATTTTGAAGGTTTTTTCAGCAATAACAAACAAGACATTTTGTCATTCATCACTAAGACTGCACGCAAACTTCATTTTAGCTCTAGCTTTGACATGATTGCAGGTCTTGAGTCTATGAATGGCTTGCTGACTATGGAAGAAGTGGCGGTTGCCTTATATGACGACGACTCAGAAAATCGTTCGCAAGTAGCAAAAGCAGTAACGCTACTCGTTGGTGAGAGCCTAGCATACGCTTATGAACGTCAAGCAGAGTTCGACCGTAACCGTAACGCTGTATCAGCATAATATCAAACTCATACTAAGCCACCCTAATAGTTAGGGTGGTTTTAGTGGCCTTTTCTTCTATAGGCATAGGGTGGCTATCTCATGAAAAGACAAAGGCGTGAAAACGGGTTTTATGATGGATGGATCATTGTGGGCAAGTCAAGTAAATAGGGTTGTGTAATTAAAGCTGTTTTTTTTGGTAAAATAATTAAGGCGATGATATGCCTATAAAAAAGGAAGTTGAATGAAAGAGGTTAGTGATAATAAATTTGAGAAAGTGGTGACAGTAATTCTTGTGCTGATAGTCATTTTCATTGGTTCTTTAATCATTCGTAATTTTTACGAGCTGAGTCAGCATGAGTCTTTAACGTTCAAAATAAAAACGACCTATATGAAGGACGGTTATTCTTACACAGATGAGAAAACAGAATGCGTTATGTATGATCCAGACACCATTAACGACATTGATGTTATTAAAATCTATCAAAGCAAAAATGCCATAGAAAACACAGAACACTTGGAGCAAAAAGTCTTCGCAACTAAACACTGCTCTTGGATTTGGATGCCCAAGTCGGAGGACATCTACAGATAAGCTACTTTAGTATAATCAAGTCGCCAAATAAGGCGGCTTTTTTGTGCGTGAGTCTCGCCAGCGGCAGACAGGTCAGCATCTATAAGGGTTTATTACATTGCAACCTTACTCATTTATTTTAAAATAAATAGCAAATATACCTTGTCATAGTACGACTTATTGGCTATAATGGTTATAAGAGATAGGCAGTTGGCCGTCTAAACCCAATTAAGGTCTTTTTATGAAAATCACAGAAATTAAATACACTACTCAAGGCCCAATGGGTATTAAATATCACCTCAAGGCCATAGCGACAGATGAAGGGCTTGAAACCGCGCTGCAGTACATAGAAGGCAAGACCATTACATCTCAGACGGAAAAAGAGGTTGAGTCTTTAAAAGAGTATTTAGGATGCGCTGGGGATCGCTTTACTACCTACTTTATGAAAGGAGCTAAAAGGGTTGAAGGTGTTAATCATCATGCGACAGGGACTGTATTTTCGGTCACTTACTCCTAATATTATATAGGCAGCCAGCCACTCAAATTAAATTAACCAATAGAGGGTAAAGTTATGCTAACAGCCAAACCTAAATTTCGTGCCGCGACAGGCAAACAGCTTATAAAGGCCATTAATAAAGCTATTAAAACAAAGGAATTAAACAACGGATCTGTCGATTGCGCTTTTGGCGCTTACAACGAGGATTTCCCGCATTTGCGTTTTGCGATCACGTTAGAAAATGGTAGTACAGCTAATTTTGATATTGAGACAAGTAATGTCTATGAAGACTGGGGCAAGATGCGGAAAGGCGAAGGGTATTGTCGTCAAAGAGCAATCAAGTATGTGAAAATCATCAATATTGAATACTTTATGAATGGACAGCGATTAAAACTCGTTGATGGCGATAAGATTAGAGACGCTGACTTGCTTAATAAGCACCTAAAAGGGATTTTCGATGGTATGAGAGTATTTGATTACGAAGATAGGCATGGCAGCTATGAGGAAACATGTTACGATTTTATTCATCATAAGAATAGAAAGTAATTACAAACCAACCACCTATTATTTTAGTAAAACAAAAGCACTGATCGCGGGGTTTGGTTGGGTTGCATATCAAGTTAATAGAGCGTCTGGCACACTGTAACTTTATCAATTTATTTTAAATTAAATAGCAAATAACGCTTGTCATAGTACGACTTATTGGGTATAATGGTTAACAAGAGATAGGCAATCAGCCACCTCAAAACAAATTAAGGTATCAAAATGAATAAATCAGTATTGGCATCACTAGTCTTGGCGGTCACAGTTCTTGTTTCAGGTTGCGCCACCGAGCGATACGCAGGGCAAACATGGTACGCAAGCTGCAAGCTTAATCCAAATGCGACATTCCCTGACGAGAAGACTGGCGAACCTGCTAAGTGTACGGACAGAATCAGAATCCGCCAGTAGCCTTTCAGAAGGTAATTCTTGAAAAAGTCGCCAAAGTAGGCGGCTTTTTTGTGCTTGGTGCTCGCCTGCAGCAGCTGAGAGAATCCTAGTGCTATGGTCATAGGGTGGCTAAGACATGAAAAGACAAAAGCACTACCAGTAACAGGTTTTATGATGATTCGATTTGGGCGGGCAGGTCAATGTCTATAAGGGTTGTCACACTATAAACTTACTAGATTATTTTAAAATAAATAGTAAATAATGCTTGTCATAGTACGACTTATTGGGTATAATAGTTAACAAGAGATAGGCAATAGGCCATCCATAAAAATCAAACAAATACTAGGAATACCAATATGAAGTCACTAAGAAGCAAAAAACCAAGAAGCAGTGCAAGAAGCAACGCAGTTATCAGCCCTAGAACGGTCGCTAAGACTATTACAGATCAAGTGATCGCCTCAATGTTAAAAGGCGTTGATGGTTGGCAGGGTAGCTGGATGAATGGGTATGATAATGGCATGGCTCATTTATTGCCTAGTAACGCAGCAACCGGAAAAGTTTATAGTGACATCAATCGTTTAATTCTCAGCTTGACCGTAAGAGAACATCGCTACAAAGTAAACAAGTGGGTTACTTACAAGCAGGCCAAAGAAGAAGGGTGGAATGTTGCTAAAGGCCAAAAAGGTACGCTTCTGACATCTTATATTGCAGCCAAGCGAAAATCCGAAGACGGTAATGGTCAGTATGAGAGCTATCGTTTTCTTCATAGCTATATTGTGTTTAATGTGGCGCAGCTTGAGAACTACACAGCAAAACCAACAGTCGCACCAAAATTGATGTATGCAAGTCATAACGAGATGATTAAACGTATCATTGCCAATACCAACGTGACGATCTCAACGAAGCGCGGTAAAGATGCGACCTATAATCCTACGCGGGATACTGTCAAAATGCCGCCACAAGAAGCCTTTACGTCAGAGAGTGGATATACAAACACTTTGATCCGTAACTTGATCCATGCAACAGCCGCACCTAATCGCTGCAATCGTGCTTATGGAAAGCATTATGGAGATGAAGAAGCTCATGCCCGCGAAGCATTGGTTACAGAGATTGCTGCTGCATTTTTATGCGCAGAAACAAACTGCGTCAGTGAAGCCTTGGACAATCAAGCCAATCATATCAATACTTGGGTACAGTTATTAACATCAGACACAAACGCTATTATTGAAGCCTGCGAAGATGCGCAGAAAGCTGTAAATTTCATGATATATGGATGGGGAAGCGAGAAGAAAACCATGAAAACCGCATAAGTACTTATAAACAAAGAAACCGCCTGAATTGGCGGTTTTTTTTGGATTTAGATACGTTTACCAAAAATTGCGCAGAAAGCCCTACCTCTAAGGTAGTGGGTAGTTCATATCTGACGTGATCTTGCGTTTTGATCTTAGTGCTATGGTCATAGGGTAGCTACGGCATTAACAGACAAAAGAAAGACCTGGTGACGGGTTTTATGGTTGGCTTATTTAAATGGTAGGTCAAGTAAATAGGGCTGTTGCCACACAAAATTCTCGAGTTTTTTTATTAAAATAAATAGCAAATAATAATTGCTACAGTACGACTTATTTGGTATAATTGTTAACAAGAGATAGGCAGTCAGCCACTCAAATTAATCAAATACTAGGAATGCCGACATGACAACAACTGACACAGTTAATCGTCCTACCAAAATCACTGGCAGCATTTGGCGCTTTTCTGATTCATGGCTGGTTAAATTAAAAACTGATGATTTCCGTGATTTCTCATTCAAGATTGATACCCACATGAGCAACCGTAGTCAAATTTCATTTCGCACAGCATTACGCGGATGGTTTGATAGTGATTGCACAATAGCGCCGACCGATGAAGTCAGAGAGGCGGGGTGTTTTCACAGTGAAGGAGTCTTTGAGATAACAACACAAGGTCACATGCAATACGCTATGCAAAAAGCCTTTGATATTTTTGAGTGGGCGACTGCAGTGATTAGTAAGTGGACGTTAGACAATATTGTCAGCCATGAAGAAGCAATATCTTGTCAGTACATCACAGCAGAAGAAACTGATGGCCGTATCAAGGTTTATATTCATGAAGACGGTGTTAAAAGCGAGAGTGTGAGTAGCCATCAAGTAATAGAAGCCATAAGCAAGAATCACGCTATTATCATCTACCCAAGCCCTGCCATAGCTCTACTTGAAACACAAGTAATGTGGGGCGGTGACGCAACAAACCGCACCAAATACTTAGGCAGCATTGGAAGCCGTGAGCCTTGGGTGATGGCTTGGTACTGGTCAAACATTCTACGCGCCAATGCAAACAAAGCGAGTTTTGGTTGGTCGGCTGATGGCATTGAGTGCCAGAGCGATATTACTAGCAATGACCTGCCAGCATAATAGCGCCTAATACTTGATTAAAGAGCCGCCTATAAGCAATCTAGGTGGCTCTCTGCGTTGTTATCTAAGTCAGCAATCATCTATGGGCATAGGGTGGCTATAACATTAACAGACAAAAGCAACTACCAGTAACAGGTTTTATGATCTTCAAATAAGGGAGATACAGTCAAGCAAATAGGGCATTGGTTACATTGTAACTTTATCAATTTATTTTAAAATAAATAGCAAATAATGCTTGCCATAGTACGACTTATTGGGTATAATAGTTACTAAGAGATAGGCAATCAGCCGCTCTAATTTAACTAACTATTTGGAAGCAATATTATGAGCAATACTACTGAAAACACCATGAAAAAATTCACTATCACTATCAAGGAAGTGATGGAGCGCGAAATCGAAGTTGAAGCAGAAGATTTGGACACCGCTATCAACAATGTACGAACGCGCTACGAAGATGAAGACATTGTGCTTGATTCAGATGATTTTACTGGTGTCGATATCTTTGACAGTAACGCTGAATAACAACTTCAATTACACTACCAATCACAGGCCGTCCTAGCTACTAGGACGGCTTTTTTGTGTGCGAGTCTTGCCAGCAGCTGCTCATGCTACTCTCATGCTATGGTCATAGAGTGGCTAGGGCATAGACAGACAAAAGCAACTGCTAGTAACGGGTTTTATGATGGTCGGATTTGGGCTGGCAGGTCAAGTGCGGTATGGACTTTTTACATTGTAAACCAACTCAATTAATTTAAAATAAATAGTAATTATCGCTTGTTATAGTACGACTTATTGGGTATAATAGTTACTAAGAGATAGGCAATCAGCCACTTAATTAAACAAGAGAGCATATTATGAAAACTCAAATCAACAAGCCAAAACACATCAACACGTTCCTCAATGCTAGTTATGCGTGCAAGATTGGTGCAAGTGCTGGTAAAGATATTGTTGATATGCTTAAAACAGAAGCCGCTATGTTGGACGTTGCAAATTCAGAGCGCTTTGTTTTTAGCACAGAAGCAGAGGGCGTTGCTTTTTACCACAAGCATAGAGAAGGTATTATTTTGGTCAATGAGCAGTTGGCGTATGAAGCAGGACAAACCACACAGCAATGTCTCATTGCGAACGATACGAACAACCTTATCAGCTCCAACAATCAAGCATCCGACATTATTTATTCAACACCGACCCCAGCTCAAGCGGATAGTGCGGTTTATGTATATGCTTATAACATCTTGGCAGCTAATGCGGTAAAGCGCACTTGTGAAAAATATAAGATTTACGTCATTGAGACTGACGCAGACAATGCCATTGAAAAATTCTTTGAATACCGCGATGAAAACCAATTAGATGAGCTTATTTCATGGCACTTGGGCGAACGCGCCATCAATATGTTGCTCCACGATATAGGTAGTAATGTTAAATTCTTAGAACTCTATAATGAAAATCGCCCTTACAGCATGGCAACCGATGGTATTCACTACGAGTTTACCTTATTCGATTCAGAAGAATTTGACGGCTTTTACTTCATGCAAAAAGACGGTTTTAAATACTACCAAGACAATATTATCGACACTATATTTGACGGTATGCAAATGTCTGATTTCAAAGGGTACATGCCAACCAAGTCAGAAGTAGAAAAATACGTCACAGATGATATTCATACTGGCCGCATGAGCTATGCAGGGGTTTCAATCACTGTATGGAATATTGAGCAAATCATTAACCAACTGCTAGAAGATTACAGAGAGTTTGTAAAAACACATAGTAAAGCCGCATAAGTCCATACAACGCCGTAAAAGACCGTCCTAGCTACTAGGGCGGCTTTTTTGTGCTTAAAGCCCGCCTGCAGCAGATGAGAGAATCCTAGTGCTATGGTCATAGGGTAGCTATGGCATTAACAGACAAGAGCAACGGCCAGTAACAGGTTTATGATGATTCGATTATCGCTGGCAGGTCAAGCAAATAGGGCTATTATTACATTGTAACTTTACTAATTTATTTTAAATTAAATAGTAAATAACGCTTGTGATAGTACGACTTATTGGGTATAATAGTTAACAAGAGATAGGCAGTTAGTCAATCAAATCAACTCTAAGGATTATAACTATGTTTACATCGTCAGACGAAACGAATATCAATGATGCCTTATACGAAAGCCTCAACGTACTGGGCATCAACGAATCAAAAAAATTCGGGTTTATGGGCGAAACAGAAGCAATGGGCGACGCGATCTCAGGGTCATTCAGCCTGATCAGCGGTGTATTGGATAAAAAAACCGCCGACAAAATTATCGCAGAGCTTAATCTGCCTGCCAGCAGCCTACTACGCATCAAGGTTAAAGCACCCATCAAGGTAATGAACGTTGAACAGGTTCAAAAGTCAAATGATTGGCGAGAGCCGGGTGATTGGCGCTTGATTGATGAAGATATTATTAACTACACCATCAGTGATTCTACTGAAAACTTATGTGTGTTGAGCAAGCCCAATGATGGGGATGCGGGTAGCGAAGAGTATCATAATTCGGTGGGCTGGGAACGCCACGCGCTTGCAGCACCGTCTACATACAAGTCAATCATAGCGTATCTTAATGATGGTCTTAATGATGATATCACATTGCCGATTATGACCACCTTTATGGATTACCATAATGACCACCGTCATGATTAAGCAATCCAAAGGCTAAAGTATCGTTTGCAAAATCCTTCATTGATAAACACTACGAACAAATAGCAAAAGCCGTCTTAGAGACTGAGACGGCTTTTTTACGCCTGGTTCCTGCCAGATGCAGCTAATGCGATCCTAATACTACGGTCATAGGGTGGCTATTCCATGAAAAGACAAAAGCAACTACCAATAACGGGTTTTATGATGTTTCGATTTGGGCGGGCAGGTCAAGTAAATAGTGGGTTTATTACATTGTAACTTTATCAATTTATTTTAAAATAAATAGCAAATAACGCTTGTCATAGTACGACTTATTGGATATAATGGTTACTAAGAGATAGGCAATAAGCCACTAAAATCAATTCTAAGGATCTAAGCTGTGTTTATATTATCATCAGAAGAAAAAGCTTTAATCGACGATGCATTATACAAAACTCTCAATGTGCCAAACATCAACGAATCAGAAGAGGTTGAATTTATTGATGGCACAGAAGAAATGGGCGACTCGATCTCAGGAAGATTACTATTGACCAGCGCTGTATTAGACAAAGAAGTCGCTGACAACATCATCGCAGAGCTTAATTTGCCTGAAACCAGCTTGATACGCATTGAAGTTGAGACAGCTTTGTTGGTGATGGATGTTGAAGAAGATGAAAATACAGGCTCAATGCTCTTGATTGACGAAGATACCATTAAATACATAATCAAAAGTGACGCTGAAAACTTATGCGTCCTGAGCAAGCCTAATAATGCTAATAGTGAAGAGGATTATGACTCAAGGCACTGGGATCGCCATGCAATACCCGCACCCTTTGCATGCAAGTCAATCATTGAATATCTTAATAGCGGTCTTAATGATGATGTTACCTTGCCGCTTATCAACGCCTTCTTGGATTACCACAACTATTAATTGCAAAATCCTTCATTGATAAGTACTACGAACAAATAGCAAAAGCCGTCTTAAGGTACTGAGGCGGCTTTTTTGTGGCTGGTGCCCGCCAGCTGCAGATGATGCAATCCTAGTGCTATAAGCATAGGGTAGCTAAAAGCATTAACAGACAAAAGCAACTACCAGTAACAGGTTTATGATGGTTCGGTTTGGGCGGGCAGGTCAAGTAAATAAAGGGATTATTACATTGTAACTTTACTCAATTATTTTAAATTAAATAGCAAATATCGCTTGTTATAGTACGACTTATTGGGTATAATGGTTACTAAGAGATAGGCAGTCAGCCACTCTGATTTAATCAAACCAAATCTAATCTAAGGGTTATCACTATGCTTACATCATCAGACGAAATGAATATCAATGACGCTTTATACGAAAGCCTCAACGCACTGGACATCAACGAATCAGAAGAGGTTGAATTTGTTGATGGCACAGAGGAAATGGGCGAAGGGATCTCAGGGACATTAAGACTGACCAGCGCTGTATTAGACAAAGAAACTGCTGACAAAATTATCGCAGAGCTTGGACTGCCTGCCAACAGCCTAATACGCCTTGAAGTCGAACCGGCCATCAAGGTAATAGAAGTTGAACAAGATGAAGATTCAGGTGATTGGCGCTTGGCTGATGAAGATGTTATTAACTACACCATCAGCGACTTTGCTGAAAACTTATGTGTGCTGAGCAAGCCCAATGATGGGGATGCGGATAGCGAAGCGGGCTATGATTCGATGGAATGGGAACGACACTCACTCGCCGCACCGTTTACATGCGAGTCAATCATCGCGTATCTTGATGGCAATCTTCATGACGATATCACCTTACCGCTTGTTACCGCCTTTTTGGATTACCATAACAACTAAGTGGCTCAGACCTCAAAATATTACCATTGGACAAGATACGATGGTAATAACACCTATATACAGCCAGGCACTCTTATTAGATACAGGAAAAAAATATGGAACATTTCAAAGTGAAAGTTACCGCCACGTATGAGCAAACCTTTAATGTGAAAGCGGAAAGTGAAGAAGCGGCGAAGGCGGTCATGCAGCAAAACTTGGATGATGGCAATATTGAAATGAAAAGAGACGACCTGACTGAAAGTGTAAACATCTCTCCTTCGCGTTGCTGCTCGTTTGATAAGACCAGTATCTGTGAGGACGATGATATGCACATCATCGATGAGTAATACAAAGTCCAGCTTCTTATTTGTTCAAACCGCCCTGGTAGCCACGGCGGTTTTTTAGTGGGCGGCATTCATGGCGCACGTTTGGAAGATACTATATTTTAGGGTAGTTTTTTAAAATTAACAGTAAATAACGCTTGTTATAGTACGACTTATTGGTTATAATGGTTAACAAGAGATAGGCAGTCAGCCTTCTTAATTCAAACTACTAGGAACAATTATGAAACACTTTGATATTTACTTAATGATTCACTTCATTGGTTATGAGAAATCAGTAATCAATCGTGTGTCAGCAGAAGATTATGATGCCGCGATCGTCGCAGGCTTTGCAGGCGAGGTTCATAACTTGACTGAATCGGAAGTTGCAGAATTACTTGCAGATGGACATACAACTGAAATTGAGGATGGCGAGATGGTTGTCACGTTTGAAAATGCTATCGAACTGTTTGAAGTACCGGTCACGATTGATGGTGAAGAGCTTGTAGCACTGCTTCCAAAACCTAATGACTTCGAAAATATGAAGTATTTTAAAAGCTAAGTGGTAAACCCCATAAGGTGTTTGGTAAACCCGCCAGCCAAATCTGTATATTACCGAACAAACAACAAGAGCCGCCTTTACCGCAAAGGCGGTTTTTTTGCGCCTGGTGCCCGCCAGCAGATGCCGCGATCATGGCGCTATAGTCATAGGGTGGCTAGAGCATAAACAGACAAAAGCAACTACCGGCAACAGGTTTGATGATGATTCGATTTGGGCGGGCAGGTCAAGTCCCACAAGGGATTGTCACAATGTAACTTTACAAATTTATTTTAAAATAAATAGCAAATATCGTTTGTCATAGTACGATTTATTGGGTATAATAGTTACTAAGAGATAGGCAATAAGCCATCAATAACAAATTAAGGATCTTCAAAATGGCTAAATTTTCAGTAATGTTCACAGAAACCCTAAACACTGTTGTTGAGTATGAGGCAGACAGCGAAGAAGAGGCGCTGGAAATGGGGCGTGATGATTATAACGATGGCAAGATTACGCTTACATCAGAAGATTTTAGCGGTCACTATGAAATTGAGTTGACGGGAACCGACGATGAAAGCGAAGGTGAAATCTAAAAACCTATGTCATCAGCAAAAGAAACACTAAATAAAGCAAAGAGAATTTCGATGAATAAATTACCTGCCTGCTTATTACTTGGATTATCATGCTTGTTTCTGACAGGCTGTAATCAGTATTCACCTGCACCGGCTAAAAATACATGGTCATACATGTCAAATCCAAATATAGACCAGTTCTGCGGCGATAAAATCAAAACTACTAGCTTACGCGAGAGCTTTTATAGCAAACGCGGCCGCAAGGTAAAACGCCGCCTTGAAAGACGAATTAAGCGTGAATGCCAAATAAGCACCAAAATCACCAAAACAAAGGAATACTAATGACTCATACAGATGAAGCCAATGTCATGCCGCCTGAGATAGACGAGGGCGCAGCAGCTACTAGCCCTATGGCTAAGCTTGAAGAAAAACTAGACATCGCTGATAAAGAAATCGTAATGGTTCGAACCGCTATGTGGTTCCCGATCATAGCCATAATTATGAGTTCGTTCATAGGGTTTTTTCCAGTCATGTTCTTGGCAATACTATAAGACAATCAAGGGAGATTATAATGACCAATCATGAAAAAGCACAAATTGCGGTGTTAGATGCCAAAACAGATATTTTGCGTGAGCGAATGAATAAATATAGGATGTATGGCATAAAGCTATCAGTATTAGTTATGGTGACAATCTTCGTTCTGTTCATGGCGTTTATAATGGGCTTGACTGCTAAAAACATCTCAAAACAAACCAATAATGATGATTCAGTATTAAGCATGTCGCCTGTCAGCGTGGACAAAGGAGCTTACAATGCAGCATAGAATAGATGAAGCAACCAAACGCTACGAACACTTATTGAAAGAAACATCGACGGTCAAAACACTGCTAGTAGTAACCACCTTTGCCTACATCGTAATTACCATAAAAGCGGTCATGTTATTGGCTAACTTCTTGCTTGGTGGTGTGACATTTGGCATCTAGTAAACCAAACCATTTGACTTCTAGCAGTGCTCTAAGCCGTTCTAGCTACTAGGACGGCTTTTTTGTGCTTAAAGCCCGCCTGCGTCAAATGCTGCAATCCTAACGCTATATTTGTAGGCGTGCCAGCGCATTCTATACTAAAAGGCTACAAGGTCTTGCCACTGATGCCTGATAGTTCTCCATGACATTGAAAATTCATGAGATCTCATGTATTCGCTTTTTCCTTCGGCAATCATCGCTTCGACAGCCTTTTTCAGCTTCAAGATCATGACTGCAAGCACTGGATCGTCATTGAAGTCACCTTCCAAATACTCAGTGATGGCAGCCAAAGTTACTTTAGAGTTCTTACCAGATTTCAAAAATGGAAATTTTGTAGGTTGTTGATGCAATTCTTTATGATCACATATTTCAGCTAAAGCTTGGACAAGTGCCATTTCTCCAACAAGTCTCTTAAGAAGCAACGGATTTGCCCAGCTACTCTCGCCTGTATCATTTTTCAAATACTCAGCATATCGCTCCATGTGACTGAGCAAACTCCACCAATGGTGTTTCGCTTTTTTACGAGCAACCGTGGCGGCGGTGGAAGCCCGGTCGCCATCAATGTCGATAAAAATAACCTCGACGATCTTACCGAGTATCATCATGTCATCAACGTCGCATTCTTCCCAATCGTTACCGTCCACTTCACGCTCTCTATCCCAACGCTGTAGACCACCGCTATAACGATTGTCGTCAGCTTCTTTAATAATGATCATGTGTACGCTAGGGTTCATGCAGTGCATCACTTTGGTTAGCGCATTCCTATAGCAGTCCATGACATGCTTTTTTTCTTTACCTTCATTAGAGGTGACTTTTACCGCATAGTCTTTTCGCGTCAGCATCTCTTTGTCAGTCATGATGCGTCTTGGATTAAATGCATGATTCATAATTACGCCCGTCTGATATAACTCAAATAGACATACTAATGTTTAATTTAGGTGGCAACAAATTTGCGATTTGAATAAAAAAAATAAAATACCCCAAATAGATGTCATATTCCCCAAATAGATGTCACAGCATGGCTCTGAGGCCTTATTTATGGTTAAAATTCTGAATTTTATGACAGCTATTTCGGGTAAGTTGATTGACAAATAAATAACAAAATATTCAAACTTATTATTGCGGATGTTGGTTAGCGGCGCACAATTTTGGAACCAGCCTTAAGTCTATGGTCATAGGGTGGCTATAGCATAAACAGACAAACAAGAACAACTACCGGTAACAGGTTTTATGATGATTCGATATTCGCTGGCAGGTCAAGTAAATAGGGCAGTTATTACATTGTAAATTCGCCAGTTTATTTTAAATTAAATAGCAAATAAAGCTTGCAACTGTACGAATTATTGGCTATAATGGTTACAAGAGATAGGCAATAAGCCACTCAATTAAAATCAACTACTAGGAATTGCTGTTATGTCAAACCACACTAAAATCGTCGAAGCGCTTAAAGACCTTTCACAAAAAGAAGTTATCTATGTGTATAACGACTATTGTGATAAGAACCAGTATGACGAAAGCATCTGTGTTATTGCCGCGGGTGATTTTGAAGTGAAAGAAAGTGACATGAGCTCAATGAACGACACTCATTACTACGTTAACGGGCTAGGCAAAGCGATTACTTTTAGCCATACAGACGACGTTAACTCGCCGCTTAACTATGAAGAACTTGCCACATGGCTTGAAAATAACGACCTATTAGACAAATACGATATCGAAGTTGATTGATATCACCCAGACACCCCCGACAAGGTGTTAGGCGGTTAACCCTCTCAGGTTAGCCGCCTATTTTTATGCTCGATCATTGAGCTATGGTCATAGGGTAGCTATTCCATAGAAAGACAAAAGCGCTGGCGACGGGTTGGATGTGGCGGGCAGGTCAATCTTTAAAAGGGCTTATTGCATTATAACTTTAATCATTTATTTTAAAATAAATAGCAAATATAGCTTGCTATAGTACGACTTATTGGTTATAATGGTTTTAAGAGATAGGCAGTAAGCCACTCAATTAAATTCAACTATTAGGAATTACGGTTATGTCAAACCACACTCAAATCATCGAAGCACTTAAAGACCTTAATCAAACAGACTTAATCGCCCTATATAATGATTACTGTGACAGCAACCAGTATGACGATCTTATTAAACATATCGATGCCACCAATTATCCTATTGCCCATAAAGATATGGCATCAATGAACGACACGTTATATATTATTAACGGACTAGGTAAAGTGGTTACGTTTAGCCATACTGATGATGTAGCATCACCACTTGACTACTCAGATTTAGCCAAATGGCTTGAAGATAATGACCTATTAGACAAATACGATATCGAAGTTGATTGATATCACCCAAACACCCCCGACAAGGTGTTAGGCGGTTAACCCCTCTCAGGTTAGCCGCCTATTTTTATGCTCGATCATTGAGCTATGGTCATAGGGTAGCTATTCCATAGAAAGACAAAAGCGCTGGCGACGGGTTTTATGATGGTCGGATTTGGGCAGGAAGGTCAAGTGAATAGGAGGTTTATTACATTGAAACCTTGCTAATTTATTTTAAATTAAATAGCAAATAATCCTTGTTATAGTACGACTTATTGGGTATAATGGTTATAAGAGATAGGCGATACATCCCAACCAAAATATTAGGAGCAATCTTCATGTCATACTATAACTACAATCATCTCATTAAGCAGATGGTCAATGGTGTTTTTCAAAAATTAAAGAGTCCTGAGTACAATAATAATGTTACAGCGGTTTGCACTCACTCATACGACGACACAATAGCGCTAGCTGTTACAGTTAATAATATTGGCTTAAGCGTGCCAGGTTTTGTTCCGAACCGCGCTGATTATATTATTGAAATTTGGTATAAGGGCTCGGTTTTTGAAAAAGGCAAGCTTGTTAGCTGCGGTGATACCTACTCTTTATGCTGGGACGAGATTGACGGATTGATTGAGTGGTACGTTAAAGATACGTTTGATACTACTAATGATAGAAAACGTGTAGTCGAAATTGAAGGTGAGTACGATTTAGGGCTTAGCTACGGAAAACGAGAGCTTGGGCGTCAAATGAGACCTCTCATCATGGAAAAACTAGGTGTGGAAGGGATTAGGCAGATTGCCCATTACGCTATAAACAACTGCGATTTAGAAAACGTTGATTTCAGCCATCACGTATAATATCAAGACTTTTAAAGCCGCTTGAGCGATGTTCAAGCGGCTTTTTTGTGCCTGGTGCCCGCCAGCAACTGCTTGATTGCGATCCTAATACTATAGTCATAGGGTGGCTAGAGCATAAACAGACAAAAACACTGGCAACAGGTTTTATGATGATTCGATTTGGGCGGGCAGGTCAATAGTCATAAGGGTTTATTACAATGTAAAGCCATATATTTATTTTAAATTAAATAGCAAATAATCCTTGTTATAGTACGAATTATTGGGTATAATGGTTATAAGAGATAGGCAATAAGCCACTTAAAACAACCAGAGGAATTCAAGATGTCCAATATCAATATCAAGCCAGAAGGTGATGCGGTTAAGAGCGTGCCAAGAGCAGAGGTTAAAGCGCTGTTTGAAGAATTTTATCCTGAATGGGCTACTGACTTCGCTATCGATTCAATGATGGATATTGAAGACTTTGAGTTTATCGATATGGGACACGCGCCATTCGCTTTTAAAGTCATGGATATAGAAACAGCGGTAATAGAGTCTAAGATTGGTGGTTTTGATAGCGAGACATGGACTGATGATGATGAAGACGATGCCATCACATCTTGGCTTGAAGATATCGAAGCGAACCTAGATGGCTTTGTTGTTAGCCGCCATGACGGTCATGACTCTGAATTCTTTATTAAAAACCTATAATCACCGCTGGCGGGTTACGACTCGCCAGCACCTGCTTGATTGTGATCCTAATGCTATGGTCATAGGGTGGCTAACGCATAAACAGACAAAAGCAACTACTGTTTACGGGTTTTATGATGGTTGGATTTGGGCGGGCAGGTCAAGTTTCGCATGGGTTTATTAGATTGTAACTTTATCAATTTATTTTAAAATAAATAGCAAATAACGATTGTGTAAGTACGACTTATTGGGTATAATGGTTAACAAGAGATAGGCAATCAGCCATCTTTATAAATAACAAAGGTAGGATTAATTAATGAGAATTACCAAGCACATTCAAGCAATAGGCGCGGATCTGCAGTTGCCAGAAATGCAAACGGCCACGCTACAGCAGGTATGGAACGACAGAGATAAGAGCGAATCGATATTAATTACCGAAGTTAGCGCCTCAAAAGACTACAGCCGCCGCGATTTTAAAGTAATTATTTGCTATAAAGGCGAATTTACGGATATAACTAAGCTTGTTGCTCAAGTAAGTGATAACAAGTACAAAGATGGCGCGGTCCAATACAATGGCGGTAATTCAAACGCACCAATTGAGCTGCTTCTTAGTCTCTTTGACAAGCTTGCTCCAAGCAACTGCAAAGAACGGATCATACGCCTGAAAGCACCAACGCAGCCTTGGCAGCTTTGATTTTATTCCCGCCCTCAAAGAACGAGGACTCCTACTAAAGATGGTAAAGCCCGACCGCGGGCTTTACTGACACCATGTTTTACGGCACTAAATAATAAATCAGACCAAATGAGCGTTGCTATGATCCCAATAATAGCCACTTAGGAATCAAACCATGCACAAATTACCCTTGAAAGGCTCCAATCATACCTGGAGAAAATCAAATCTTGTGACCATCACTGCAGGGAAGAAGCCTTACGACGAGATGTATTGTGAGAAGTGCGGTATCAAAGGCAAAAGGTACAACCTAGCAGAAGTGGTAATTAATGGCCGGTACAGCAAAGACAAAGTAATGTCCTGTCCTCATGCAGAGGCAAGCGATACGGACAATATACCCAAAAGAGTTCGGGTTGTTAACTGTAATGCGTTTGGCTCACAATTTAAAAATTTGGTCAATGGCAGTGAGCATGACGTAGTAACGCCGCCAAGTGGCTACAAGAACGATCATACAGGCGTATGGGTTATGGGCGTTGGTGAACCTGTTAAAATGCTTGCTAGCGAGTACACACCAATATAACCACTCCAAAAATCTTAAAACCTCACCAAAGCAGGAAACACCACATGGAAGCACCTATAAACCCTACAATAACCATTGCGGTTACGCTATTTATGATGATAGTAGTAATCCCTGCAGGCTTTGCGCTTTGGAAGAAATGGCAGATGAAAATGAGCGCCAAGCAAAAAGAAGTTTGGGATCTACTTCGTGCAGAAAAAGCGTTAAATAAAGACGAAAATAACAATGAGACTCATGAAGTGTTTTTAAGACATATCATCAAAGGGCATATCACCCAGGCTGGCAGTTCAAAAGTACGGCTGGTTGGGTGGTGTGTGTTTTTATTACTTTGGGTTTGCTTCTTAGTCTTGTATGTCTATTCCTCATTAGATTTTAGTACAAAACCCCCTACGTTTTTAGATTCATTCGATCCACTTGTATTAGGGCTATGTATATTTGCGATCTTGGGTGGCGGTCTCAGCGCTTTATATGAAAAAAGCAAATTGCATGACGTTAATATTTTCTTGGATAGTTTTGCAGAAGCTCACGGAATAGAAGGTAAAGTGACCAAAGAGAAGCTTGCCAGCATTGAAAAACTCAACCTAAGCAAATAGCAGATTAATACATAGAAGCCACTCACTGAGTGGCTTTTTTGTGCCTGGTACTTGCCAGCCGCTGACGCGATCATTGCGCTATGAGCATAGGGTAGCTAAAAGCATTAACAGACAAAAGCAACTACCAGTAACAGGTTTTATGATGGTTCGATTATCGCTGTCAGGTCAAGTAAATAGAGCATCAGTTACATTGTAATTTTATCAATTTATTTTAAAATAAATAGCAAATAATGCTTGCACTAGTACGACTTATTGGTTATAATGGTTAACAAGAGATAGGCAATAAGCCACTCAAACAAATCAATCAAATACTAGGAATACCGACATGGCTACTACTAAAAAAACCACTACTCGCAAAGCTAAATCATACAAAAAAGCACCAAGAAAAGATGTGCATCAAATCATCACTGACCAAATCATTGCCTCATTAGAGTCGGGCACAGGCGCTTGGCAGAAAGGTTGGACTTGTGGCGAGGAAAACGGCATCAACTCATTACAGCCAGTAAATGCAACCACTGGCAAGGCGTATACAGGCATCAATCGTTTGATATTGGCGCTTATGATGATGAATTCAGACTACAAAGAAAACAAATGGGTTACTTACAAACAAGCAAAAGCCGAAGGCTGGCAGGTGATAAGAAAACAAACAGGCGTTATGCTTGCTTATTATGGTTCAGCTGAGAAGAAACAAGACGAAGAAGCCAAAAATAACGATGAAGAAAAAGAGTATTACAGCTTCGCCAGTCCATTTACCGTATTTAACGTAGCACAGCTTGAAGGCTACGAAGCGAAAGAGACTATTACACCGCCTGCTGCCATCACAGAAAATCACCCGCTACTACAGCGTATCCTTGAGAACACAGAGGTTCGCTTTTTACCCGAGGCAGGCAATGAGGCGTTTTACGTCCCATCACAAGACGTTATCCAAATGCCACCGCGCAAGGCTTTCAAGTCAGACAGCGCCTATGCATCTGTAATCTGCCATGAGTTAGTTCATAGCGTTAAGCTACCGCATCGCTGTGACCGTGACTACAAGAGCAAATACGACACAAAAGAGGCGTATGCCCGCGAAGAATTGGTAGCCGAGCTTGGCGCAGCCTTCTTATGCTCAGAAATGGATTGCGTAGGCGAGACAATCGAAAATCACGCAAGCTATATAAACAGTTGGATTCAGTTATTAAAGCATGACAAAAAAGCGATATTTAAGGCAGCAGCAGACGCTCAAAAGTCAACTAACTTCATCATGCGAGAATGGGCAGAAAAGGCGCAAGACGACACAGAACAAGCCGCTTAACACACTATCGGTTCAACAAACAGCCACTCAGACGAGTGGCTTTTTTTGTGTACGAATTAGGCGCGATCGTAATGCTATGGTCATAGGGTGGCTATTCCATGGAAAGACAAAAGCAACTACCAGTAACAGGCTTTATGATGATTCAATTATCGCTGTCAGGTCAAGTAAATAGAGGGTTTATCACAGTGTAACTTTATTACTTTTATTTAAATTAAATAGCGAATATTGCTTGTTATAGTACGACTTATTGGGTATAATAGTTGATAAGAGATAGGCAATAAGTCGATCAATAGATGTCAATTTATTAAAGAGGTTACTATGAGCATCAATGTAGAAATGAGCTGGAGCCAGTTCGAAGAGTTTTTTGGCAATTCTGTGGTAGTACGCCGTTTTAGCAAGCCCGCCCAAAAGGCCATCTTTAAACATATTGAAAAACTACAGGCCGAGTCGGACGAACCCGTCCACTTTAACAGCGTATTTGTGTCAGCGACTGAAAGAACCAGTGCAGAAGTCTATAAGGTAAGCGAGAAGGCTATTGATAAATTAAGTGGGCCTTTACTTGACCTGTTACTAGATACGCCTGATGTTGCAGAAAAAGCCGACATTCCTTGTGATCCAGAACACCCAGATTATGACGAAAACCGCACTGATGGCTCATACCTTGAAGAGCACTATGATTTACTCATGAACAGTACCGCGTACTTAGACAAAGCTATTCCTTATATTAACGACGTACTTGACCACCCGTATACCAAGCTTAGCAATGGCAAATGGCTTGCTTTTAACACCATTCATGAGACACACGCTAAAGAAGCCTAACTCAAACGGACCAAAAGAAAGCCACTCAATGAGTGGTTTTTTTGTGCCTGGTACTTGCCTGCAGCAGCTGACGCGATCTTAGCACTATGGTTATAGAGTAGCTATGACATATACAGACAAAAACAACCACTGATAACAGGTAAGATTTTTGGTTATGCTTGTGCTCAGGTCAAGTAAACAAAGCGATTGCTACATTGTAATCCTGCTTGTTTATTTTAAATTTAATAGCAAATAATGCTTGTCATAGTACGACTTATTGGGTATAATGGTTACAAGAGATAGGCAGTCAGCCACTCAAAAAACTCACATTCGGAGAGCGTTATCATGTCAAAACTCAATCAAACGCTAAAGCAAGAGCTGCTGCAGGCGACAAAACCTAAGAATATTTTTCTTCGTGCGTATGGTGATAGTGAAGACGACTTTCCAATCTATAAGATAGATACGGACTGTGAGCCGTCACAAGGCCACGAAGACACCGAATATTGCTATGCAGTACTGAGCTTCTTTACCGACAATAAGACTATTGAGCCAAACAAGTTCTTATCACGTCACAGTTTCAATAACATTTATGGTCATGTGGAATTTTTGGGGAAAATTGGCTTTAGACGTAGAGAGAACAACATTTTCAGTATTGACCTAAACTCTCTGCATTTACGAACCTTCTGTTTCGCAGACGACTTACATTCAAACGTCAGCCTATTAGACCGCGATGTTACCGAAGATCTACTACAAGCCATAACTGAGCAGCTCCAATCCGCTGAATATCGCACTGATGTCATCGAGCTTATCGGAAGATCGGTGGTTGATTATGAAGAAAATGCGATACCGTTCTAGCGTTTACCTAAGACCATAGTGTCAGTTATATACCTTAAAGGCCCACTGCTAGTGGGCTTTTTTGTGTTTGGTACTCGCCAGCAGCTGACGCGATCATGACGCTACGGTCATAGGGTGGCTATTCCATAGAAAGACAAAAACAACTACCAGCAACAGGTTTTATGATGGTTGGATTTGGGCAGGCAGGTCAATAGTCATAAGGGCTTATTACATTGTAAATTTACTGACTTATTTTAAATTAAATAGCAAATAACGCTTGTCGTAGTACGACTTATTGGGTATAATTGTTATTAATTTCAGAGTAACTTATTTAACAATTGGAGCTATCCATGGAGAGTATTAAATTACGCCGCAAGAGCGTTAATAAACCACCGCTACCTACAACTAAAGTCGGACTCAAAGCACTGTTCTCAAAATGTCTTGATGAGATTAAGGGATCGCTAGAAAACAATAAGTTTGCGGCGGTGCATCAGGGTAGTGAGTGGGGCTGCAAAGCCAATATGGATAGCAAAAAACCCAGTATGACTCTTGAGGTGCGTAATTACGGCTTTTGGGGTTATGAGAATGCCGAGGATGCCAATATCCCAGAGATGAGCGAGGCAAGTTTTGATGTGGTGGTTGATAAAGTAATGGCCATACACAAGCTATACCCCAATCTTCGATTCCATATAAACACCAGTGAAGATAATTGGCTTCACATCATTGTTCAGTAGCTTGTGAGCAAGTCGCCCCAAGTCGCTTCTTTTTGAGCGGCTTTTTTTGTGCGTGCCAGCGATGGGCTATAGTCATAAGGTAGCTTGGGCGGGCAGGTCAAGCAGACATCACACTAATTATTCTTTAATAAACTTTAATTTGCTTTATATTGATTGATAATGTACGAATTATTGGTTATAATGGTTATATTGAATCGATAGCTAATTTATTTTTTAAAACTCAATCAAAAGGCACTTAGTATGAAACCATCACATCAAAATCTTATCACACCTTCAATGGCAGACTATATGAGTGCTAATGGCATCCGTATGGACATAACAGAAGACCACAGTACTATTAATCCGCGCTACAACAAAGATCGGGCTACCAACTGGATTGGCGTAGATACGTTCGTGCCAAGTAGAGCTGGTATAAGACTGGAGTATAACGAATTAGCCCTCAAGAATGCCGCTGTCACCAAGGGCATCTATAACCCAGAAGATGTTGTTGTTTCAAGAGTTGCGGAAAAACAAGAAAATGGTGTTATTTATTACGAATTGGTTGACGAGGCCGTGAAGTTAGGCGGCGCTTCTGGTGTTATGTGGATCGCAAAACAAGATGCGAAGGAACTAGGGGCTGATCCTTTAGCTATTTTTAAGCGAGAGCTTGAGCTGTATGCCAATTGGAAGAACGGGCATACCTACCATGTTCACGTTTGGAGCAACACCGATCTTTCTGGCAATAAATCTATTAATAAGTCAGGTATCTTTGGCTGCAACCTATCTAGCGTCGTCGAATCTGCTATAGAGGATATTAGCAACCAATTGACATGGTAGAGTCGGGTGGTACAAACCACTGATTGTCACTCTCTTACTCTAGAACAATGCACAACACTACAGCTGTATCAGAGATGATACAGCTTTTTTGTATTAGTGCCTGGTCCCCGCCAGCAGCTGACGCGATCATGGCGCTATAGTCATAGGGTGGCTAGGCCATAAACAGACAAAAACACTGGCAACAGGTTTTATGATGGTTTGATTATCGCTGTCAGGTCAATAGTCATAAGGGTTTATTACATTGTAACCTTATCAATTTATTTTAAATTAAATAGCAAATATCGCTTGTCATAGTACGACTTATTGGATATAATGGTTATAAGAGATAGGCAGTAAGCCACCTCAAACCAATTAATATTCAGGAATAACAACTATGTCAAAACTCAATCAATCACTAAAAAAAGAGCTATTACGTGCAACGGAGCCTAAAAAGCTTTTTCTTCGACCTTATGGGGCTACTGTAAACGACCTGCCAGCCTTTAAAGCAGACGCAGACTGTGAACCGTCAAAAGGATATGAGGATGCCGATTATCGGTATGGACTACTAGAGTTCTTTACTAAAGGCGAAACCATTGAGCTAAACAAGTTCTTATCACGCCATTACGATTTTGTTGATAGCCACGGCTACCTACGTGTTTCAGGCAAGGTAGGTTTTCGAGCAAGAAGTGATAGCCATATCAGTATTGATTTACCATCGCTCACATTAACAAGTCTTTTATTTCATGAGCGCAAGCCATCGCACATAGGGGTGTTAGACCGAGATGTAGATGAAGACTTACTACAAGCTATAACCATGCAGTTTCAATCCCCCGAGTACCGCGCTGACGCTATTAATATTCTCAATATAGGCTTAGCTGACTATCAGCATTGCATACCTTTTTAATATGTGCTTAAAAGAGTGATGTGACGCTATACTCCAAAGCCTTGCATAAGCAGGGCTTTTTTGTGTTTAAAGCCCGCCTGCAGCAGCTGACGCGATCATGGCACTATGGTCATAGGGTGGCTAGGCCATAAACAGACACAAGCGCTGGTAACGGGTTTTATGATGGGTGGATTTGGGCTGGCAAGTCAAATAAACAGAGGGTTCATTACATTGTAACTTCACTAAATTATTTTAAATTTAATAGTAATTAATACTTGCCATAGTACGACTTATTGGATATAATGGTTACAAGACAAGGCAATCAGCCATTCAAAAAAATATAAGGTAATCCACATGACCACCATTCATTATCTCGCTATCATCAGCGGTGTACTAGCAATCATAGACTCACTATTCACAATCGCCAAGGTTAAAGGTAGAGGTCTTAAATACAGATTTGTAGCAGCCTACGCCCTTGTTAGCCAAAACTTCATATTTGCAGCATTGGTCTGTTTGGTTAGCCTTAGTATTATTTACGGCGGAGATATGGGGTTAGTTATCGCTTTGGTAGTAATACTCATCGGATTTATTGCTACGATACTCTCAAGTGACTAAATACCCCACACCTAACCTTATCCAAGAAAACATCTAGTAATAGATGTTTTTTTTGTGCTTGGTTCCCGCCAGTGATCAGCTATGGTCATAGGGTGGCTATAGCATTAACAGACAAAAGCAACTACCGCCAACAGGTTTTATGGTGATTCGATTATCGCTGGCAGGTCAAGCAAATAGGGCGATTGATACATTGTAACTTTACTCAATTATTTTAAATTAAATAGCAAATATCGATTGTTATAGTACGACTTATTGGGTATAATGGTTACAAGAGATAGGCAATAGGCCACTCAAAACAAATCAACTATTAAGGAATGTCATTATGTCAGAATCTAATAAGAAAGCGGTCGTTGAGAAAGTCTACATTACTCGTGGCGATAACTGTTATGACAGTGACGGCATTAAGTGCGACAAAGCTTATGGGCTGGTTATCGAAGGCAAAATCCACTGGATTGACCAGTCATTTGCCACGCTAGATGAACTATCTTCAAAACTGTATGGCTTTGGGGTATCTGCAAGCGGTACGCAATGGGGTTTGATTGATGAAAATGGCCGCGCAGTGCTTGAACACACAATGACTAAGATTGGCAAGCATCACGATGATATCTTTACCTCAGAATCGTTCTATATGAAGGCCTCGAAAAGAAAAGCGTGCGGTTCAATATGGTGGAAACCTGCTGAGATTAAAGCCGCTTATATGAACGCCAACGCCGCTTAACTTTATAACCAAAAGGACGCTTTACTATGAAAGACTTCATCATGAGCATTAAGCCTGACAATATGGACATACGCGAACTCACTAAGACCATGACAGTGAAAAGAAACTTAAACTCTATTACGGTGACTCGTTATTATAAGCTGTATAACAACTCGCGTTCTTGGTCTATTGAAACCACCCAAATTGTTGAAGACTGGAGCACAGCCAAAATCCCCAAACTTATCAAAGAATGCAAAGAAACAATCGCTGACCATCGCCCGTATGTTACCCCGATGCATGGTATGACTTACTACGCCTAAACAACTTATTATCACTTAGCCTTATGCCATAGCAATGAGCGCAAGGCTAAGCGATCACCACGCCTTTACTATCAATTTTAAGGAATCACCATGGCCAACACTGATATGACCACCACAGAGCTTAAGAACGGCAGCGTTACAGTGACATTCAAACAAGGTTGCCCTTTATCTATGCGTCAGCTATCCATTACCTGCGGTGATGAAAAGACCCTAAACTATCTGATTGACCCGATTGCTGCTTGCCAAGCGGAACAAGAGGGCTGGCATGTTTGTGTGTTTATTGAAGAAACGCTAGAAAAAGCAGGCTCAAATAGCCTGGTAGGCGTTAGCAAGTACTTACCTGACGTTGTTGAAAGATGGGTGGTTGCTCAGCTTAAAGGTGAAAAGCCCGCCAGTGACTCAGTAGACGCAAACACGCTACTGCTGGAGAGCGAGAAACCCGCCAATTATCAAGGACAACCAAAAGCGGTATACGGTATCACCTTATAAGCGAGTTAATCATCAAATATAACCATGGCCGTTCTATCAGATTATAGATAGAGCGGCTTTTTTGTGGCGGCGTGGGGCGCGGGCGTGGTGATCATTGTGCTATGGTCATAGGGTGGCTATTCCATGAAAAGACAAAAAGACCAATAACAGGTTTTATGGTTGGCTTGTTTAGGCTGTAGGTCAAGTAAATAGGTCGCTCGTTACATTGTAACTTTACTCAATTATTTTAAAATAAATAGTAAATATCGCTTGCCAAAGTACGACTTATTGGATATAATGGTTACAAGAGATAGGCAATAAGCCACTCAATTCAAATCAACTTTTAAGGATTAACGCTATGTCAAACTTCAATACTCAAACTAAGAATGTTTTTGATAATGCTGGTCGTGTTTGGTCTTATCGTGCTATCGAAAAGAAAGAACGCCTTAATGAGTGGAAACCTATTTCAGAGCAAGATTGGAATAACTTCGTAGAGGGTGCTTTAAAAGCTGAGAGCCTATTAACCCCAAAAAATATCGCCATTTTTACCGTCCTTATTCTAGGTGCAATCTACTTAATGTATTTACTCGCATCAGCCTAACAAGTTAGGTAGTACAAAAAGCCACTCACTGAGTGGTTTTTTTTGGTTTTAAGAGAGGTTTTTATCCTAATGCTATGAGCATAGGGTGGCTATGACATGAAAAGACAAAAGCGCAGTAACGGGTGTGTTGTTTGGGGTTAATATTGGTTTTAATAGTCAAAAACAGCAGCCTTAATCTTGCTATAATTTAATTTTAATAGCGAAATTCTCGGGTTTAGACCGCTTTTTTCGTAAAAACCGCCTGAGTTGTCCATTTATGGCTTAGATGGTTTTCTTATCACAATATACAAACGGATCGTCTCATGAATCAAAAAAACACAGACCCTATCGTACGCAGTTTGGTTAAAGCCTTTATTCCCGTCGTCGTTAACAGAGATATCAATCAGCGATCGATACGGACAGAGCATATCAGTAACCACAATCATGAAGGCACGCTCTCTATCGTTGTTCGAGTAATGCTTTCTCAGGCGATACCGCAACTGGTCGGGTTTGAACCTACACACGCCGCTATTGTTTTTGATATCGATTTTAAGGATTGCATCTGGAGTGATGAGCTTGGCTGCTATGAGTGGTTAGGCGGCATTTATGCGATTAATATTGCCGGTATGGGTAAAAACGTTCTTTGGGCCAATGATCACGGACAGCCACTACAGATATTTAACACTGAGGACAATAAAAACCTCGCGCAAAAAGTACTGACAGATCTATTTGCTAGCGTCAATCCAAGGGTTGCCAGATTGTTTTTAGACTCAGTGCTGGCAAGTGAGGTAAAAACCACTACTCAACAGCCAAAATCTGCAGCAGAATAGCGTTTTAATGGTATTTTGTTATACATGTACCTGATTGAGATTAAAACCCGCCAGCGGGAAAATAAGAAGGGGATAGTATGATTGGTCAAATGAATACATGGAAAGAGTTTCATACTTCAAATAATGAATGGGCATGTTTTGCTGTTATCGCAAAGCACTCTAATAAAAGTAATGCTGGATATGTGATCGTGTTAAATATAAATGATTGCTACAAACGTTGCGGTGTTAGCTGCACCCCTGACAATCATGAATTGCTTGAAGTGGCTTATTTCATTTTGTTTGCTTGTGAAGATTTGATCGATACTGTTCATGATGTTGAGTCTGATTTTATTATGGCCAATATTACTCATTGGGTGCTGAGTCAGATTGGCGCGTCGGTTGAGTGGTTACTATGGGAAGGACGTATCACAGCCAATCATCAGTACATCACGACGAGCAACCTGGCATTAGACAGAGAGACAAACACCTATAGAAGATACACTAGAAATACGCTCGTATGTCTATGTGAAAACAGCGAACGAATTCAACATCTCAACGCTAAAGAACTCTATACCTGCCTGCGTAAAAACCCCGAGATTCCTATCTACCAGACACCACTAAGCAATGAATTTGAGATGGATGTTAAATATCTGCTTGGGGACCATAACGGTATAGGCGCGGCGTATGAGGTTAATGAAGAGTGTTTATCTACTACGGCTTCCGTGAGAATGATAGAGAGACTAAGAGGAAGGAGCCGAAAACCGCTATTATTTAGCAAAATAGGATTGTACGCTTGTAAGTATAAGTCTTATTACCAATAGTTTTTGTACGAATTATTTGGTATAATATCAATTAAATTAGGCATTTAGCCAATTAAAACCAACCAAGTAGGAGTTTGTTATGACAGAGAGTTTTGTTCAGCAAAGTACGTCACTTTTAAGAACTGCGTCACTAAGAACGCTAAGCGGTTATGCCGAGGGTATGCCTGAATACGAGTTGTCGATAGAGCGTCTTATCAATAAAGACGGTAACAGCACTTTAGGCTACCGAGTAAGCTTAGAGTGCGCTGGCACGCCATTAGAGCACGACTTACCTAAGCTACCAAACAATAAAGACCTCATCGAACTTGCCAGCATTCTTGGTAAGAAAGTACCTGTTTTATACCCTATGCTAACCACCGATGCGGCGCGTCATCTCGCTCACCATGTGCTAATCATTGCTGACGATGTGCTGACGATGAATATAGGCATGACACTTTTGATTAATCCTGGTAAAAATAGCGGTGTTGAGTGTATCCAGGTACAAAGAGATGTCCTTGAGGAAACCCCTTATATCCACGCCATTCTTATCAAGAACGGTGAGCGTCATCAACGACTCAATTCTCGCCAGCTTAAACATTACCTATGGCGTAATCCTAATGCGATTGTATTTGGGACTGATAATGATAAACGCTGTTTGGAGTTGGCTATTACCAATCCTGGGACGTATCCAATCTACATCACTGCAGATAAGCCTGATCATGAAGACTATCATCTTATGACGTGTGCTCAGCGAATACTTTATAAGTTTAAACAAATCAAGGATGATCAATTACGATTTACCAAACGCGGTGTACGCATCAACTACAACCTCAACAAAACCTACTAACCGATAAGGACATCATTATGCTTTCGCACTTTCAGCCAGACCAGATACACACATCAAGACGTAACAACAGTGGCATCCACGCCTATTTTACCAAGAAGTCGCAGGCAGGTAATTTGATTGATGTGCTTAATATCAAATCTAACTTAGGCTCATCATTCACCAATGGCGGCAAACCTTACGCGTTCGATATTAGCCCGGCACCAGATAACGATGAGCTTGGTCGTATAGCAGTGTTTATTCAGCATTCAGTGAAAGCCTTTGGGTTTGATAACAATCAAGTGGATGAAGTGACTTACTGGGCGCTTGCCTATATAGGGGAGAGAGCCAACTACAAACTACGCATGGGGCTGACCAAAGCCAAACATTACTATATCAGTATGAATTTCACTGGTCGCTGCTCAAAGTCACTGTTTGCCGAAGGGATGCTAAGCGTTCATGTTTATAAGGACGACAAGCCTATTGAGCAATTAAGCTGTGAAGAACTTCACGAATGGCTGGTTACTCACCCTAATACACCTATCTACCAGACTGACTACACAATCGCTTTAGAGCAGGAACTGTTTAATGAAGATCACATGGACAGTATGGATGCGATCGCGATTGTCCTAACAAGTACCGCATTAACGGCATCAGAACGCATTATTGATAAGTTAGAACAGGCCATGGTTCGCGGTTATACGTTTAGCAAGAAAGGCATTGCTACGCCCAATAAGGCAGATATCACTGCATTACTCGAATAAACATGTATAGAAAACGCGATAATTTATACATGTCTGAATAATATGTATAAAAAACACGATAATTTATACATTTGCTGGCGAGTACTTGCTTGCCAGCACCACTTAATAGAGATGAATAAAATGACAGATCTTATTATTAGCAAAGAAACGCTGCAGGCAGGCGATGCTGTTATTGGAGTTGAGATGTCTCGACTTGACCATAGTAGTGAGAGCATGAGTCATCTCACTTTCTCATACGGCAAAGAAAAAAGCTTTGATGCCTTCGTGAAGGTTGCGCCTGATCGTTATGAGCTCGACGCATTGATTGAACAAGTGAAAGCGGGTATTTATAGCATGGGGATTCGTAGCATTGGCGAGTCACATGAATCGCCGGAACAACAATGTGTGAATTGGACCAAATACCAAGTAGGGACCTTGGCCACTCAGCAACTATCTACAGGTGTGGTAAAAGCCGATCATTACTACGTTACAATAGATGCGACGCTTACCAATATTCCGAATACGCTAGACAGTCGCTCAGGGTACAAGATAAAGCTATATCGCAATGATGTTAACTCAATTATTACGCCAACAGAGTTAACACGCCATTTAAACAGTCATCCCAGCACACCGATATACCAAATTACTGAAACCGAGCTGATTAGCCGTAAAGACTGCGCCGCTGGCGAGTGCAATATCTTAAATACTCGTTCTATATGGCTTGGTACTGACTTTGATTCATCTGACTTTATAGATCTCATAAACTCTAGAGCCAAAAATAAAGGAAATGATATTTAGATCTGAAAAATAATCCTGCAAAGCAAAACGCTAACCTTGACTCATAGAAAAAGCCACTAACCCCGCAAGGTTGGTGGCTTTATTTATTAGCAGTGCTGGCTAGTGATTGTGTCAGCAAATCAATTACCTTCTTAACATCGTCTTGGCTGTATATCAAAAACTTATCTTCCTTATCAAAAAGACCGTCTCGATAAGAGTTTTCCATTTCAGTATCAATTGACGCACCAGGCTCCAATTCTAAAAGTAAGTTAAATAAATCACCATCATCTTCTGCATCGATAAAGCTGAGCGTATCCAGTGGTGTATAAGTCCAATCATTATCAGCGACGGTTGCTTGCTTAATAGCAGTACTTCCACATTCATGATTGATGTATTTAGCGTAAACAGTGCCTGCAGGCAGGGTTAAAAAGGTTTTGCGGTCAACAAGTTGCATGGTCCATCCTTAGTTTGGTTTAAATATTACGTTAAACGTTAATAATCCCCATAAGGGGAAGTACTAGAGCTAGGTTGTGACTTTATCCCACAAAGGGAGATAAAGCATCCTTAGCTATATAATTTCTAAACTCATCCAATCATCCCCATAAGGGGAGCACACGATCATCTTAATGATAAGCGCCGTTATAAGCGCAGCCATCCCCACACAGAGAGGAAGGCAAAGGGTATCTGCATGCGCTTCTATTACCTCTCAATCATCCCCATAAGGGAAATACCGCATTACGCACAAATATCTAAGTACTAGGCTACATTTTATGTCAATAGAGCCAATTATCCCTATACACAGGAAAGATTGGTTTTAGCAAAAAGTAGACTAGGTTTCGCAGTTATCCCAGTATTTAAAGGGAATAGTCAAATAAGCCCTGGGCTACATTGAATATCAGTAAAGCCAATCATCCCTATCAGGGAATTTTTAATATTAACAAAAGGCGTGCCGTAGGCTGTCAATCATCCCAATGTAGAGGGAAACGCCATCACAGGCCACTTGATATCAAAATATCTATGTTCAATTATCCCAATAAGGGAGACACCTAATTATTATAGCTGCTTGCCAGCAATTTGTACTTATCTATCAATTAGCACTGCTGCTGGCTAGAACAACTGATTCTGAGTCAATCTAGATTCATCTTGTACCCAATCAATACTAATCATGTGCATGCCACAAGAGCGCCATTGCTGTAGCAGCTCCGATAGTAAGGGAAACCGTTGTAGGCAGGCAAGCTCTTGTATAAAAAGATCGATATGACGGTACACCACTTGAGCAGATTGATAACTGGTATTCGTTTGAGCGACTAACAACAATCGCTCAATACTGTTTATCAGATCATCGGCGTGACTAAAGCCATCAATAAAGCGGTTGAATGCCTGAATGTCCTCTAAGTCATCTATTAGGTATGGCTTGGTGTTTGGTAGGGCTTCAACAAACCACACCTCGCGCTTATTCATCTTAGGGACCGGCGGTGTTCTTGCAGGCAAGTCAGCTAATGTAAACCTCATAGGGAAGTGGAGGGCAATAATGGCTATCTCACGGTCTAGGCTCACAGGAACGTCTACTAGGGACTGCTTTATACCATTAGACATACTTTGTACTCTTTTCATGTTTGAGCCTGCCTGCAGAGACTTAGGCTTATTTTAATAGGTGGTTAGCGGCTACTTGTAGCGATCCTCGTATTCTTCAATTTCTTTCTCGTGTTCTTCAATTTTCTTATCGATTACGGCGTAGGCTTTGCCAGTGTCTGCATCGATAGCATCCAGAGTCTCTTTGGTTTTAGAGAGCGTGTTTAATAAGGACGTTATATAAGCCATCAAGCCAATACTAATCAAAGATAGCCAAAAGAACGTTGGCTGATAACTGTAACCGCTTTTTGAGACGAATAACTGACCGTGAATACCATTACTGATAAGCAGAGCCACTAAGATAGCTGCTATAAATGCTAAACACTTGATGCTAAAACGATACTTCCTACGCGCTACTAAGCCTTGCCGGAAGGTATTAAAAATAACATCTTCTTCCGCCATGTCCTCAGTGCAGGTATCAATGTGACTAGGCAGGCTAATTTTACGATATTTGATAACCATAAAAATCAGGAAGCCGATTGCTACTAAGACAATCATTGTATTGGTGATAATCATATCTAATCCTTAATTAATAACAGCACGCGCCAAACAAGTCATACTTGCCTGCTGGCGTGTACCATCCTTCTATTGATGCTTGCCAATGTTGTCTGGCTTATTCTCTTCTATTTTCTCATCCAATAGCTTATCGATAGAGACTCCATTATCAAGCTCAAGAACGTCAAGCAGATCATTGGCCGTTTTTAATCTACCTAAAAGCCCGATTAAATAAAACCCGCAAGCAATAGAGGTTCCAATGAGCGTTCTAAAGGTTAATGAATAACTGTAACCGGCTTGATTGATTATTAAGCTATCACCACCTGCATTGCTAATGAGTAGGGCGATTAAAATTGCCGCGCAAAAGGCAATGATATACACATAAAGCCGCATTTTCATACGAGTGGCCATCGCTATATCTATGGTATGGCTGGCAAGCTCTTGGGCTGGCATGTCTTCTGTGAGCTTTTTACCGATGCTCTCGGGACGGGCTATAAAATACAAGGCCACTCTTAGGGCGATGAAAGCCAATACAGCGCCGATGATCATTAAGTTTGTAATAGTCATAATTGATTCTTTATTTGGTAAGCTGGGTTTGGGCGGGTGGCTGCGTCTCTAAATACTGCATAACTAACAGAACTAAAGATTGCCATTCTTGCCAGCCCATTGTCCGGGCACCAGATTTGTGATTAAAGAAAGTGCGACCAGCAATATCAAACTGCGTGTAGAAACCTTTAGAGCTAAGATTGGTTAATTCCACTAAAGCTTGATAGTTGGCTGGCGTGTAACCGTATTCAGGAAGTATAAGCAACTCTGTCTTCTTGCTAGGCATCTGTTAGCACCTCTATGTCGTTTTCGATGAGCAGTCATTAGGTAGAATGCGTACAGACTCAATAGCAGACTCATCGTAATCGAAGGTCGCGTTATCCCTAATGATTTTATAAATACCTTCATTCCTAGAAAACAAACCGGCTTCATTGTCATAAAGCGTGGTTATACTCACCGGCATTGGGTTTGAGTGAGGTACGGGGCCATCAAAATACACATTAAGGCAATTGAATCTGTCTGACTGCAGATCATCCTCAACGACAAAATGATCACTAATGATTAAATAAGAAAAAACAACAAGCGCAGACAAAGCAATCAAAAACATATAATCGAAGGTATATAAATATTCTTTAATCGAATCAATCTTGCCAGAACTCATTAGGCTTATCCTTCATTAACTGGGTTGATTGATGGATTGGCATCGCATGCGTTTGGTAGAAGATAGATTGTCTCTATATCATCATAATTAAAATCGAAGGGCGCATATTCTTCAATAAGCTGCTTTCTACCGTCTGCTGTGGCAAGCAACCTTTCATGACCTTTCTTATTAGTAGTTACCGTCATCTCAATATGCTTTGGATGATCCACGCTACCTTTGAAATCAAGTTGGATGCAGTTAAACGCCTTAAGGTCAGCTTGTTTTTCCTGCTGCATTGCATACGCATATATATAAGAGAGCACAAAGGCAAACGCAATCATCATAGCGAACCGAATCTTATCTCGATGTCTTCTCGCAAAATTACTTCTAGTTGTTCTCATTAATACTATCCTTTGATTGGTAATAGGCTGGCTTGTGTGCCTAGTCGAAGTTATAAAACTATTGATATTAACTGCTAACCGATATTATAACATAAAAATGCCCATATTGAGCAGTGATTACTATTAATTGTACGATTTATTTGGTATAATAACACCTGATGAGGAAGCATCCCATTACTACTCACTATCAATCAAATCACCGGAGAACATCATGGACAATAGCGAATACACTCAATACTTTGGCCCCAACAATATTATTGCTGTCAGTATCACTAATAACGGTGAGGCAGGCGAGTCTAATGCCAATATTATTGATATAGAAGCCTTTGGTAATAAAAGCACCTTAGAGGTTAGTCAGACTCCAAGTGATCACGAATTACAAGACACCGCCCTATGGGTTAAGACAACACTACAAACAGCTCTCAAAGACTTTTCAGGTAACGAGGTGATTGGTATCTCAGGACAGGTACATCGATACCTGCAACAAGCCATTACCTTTAGAGCAATGGTTGCTATTACGAGCGAGAAAACACAGACAGACATAGAATGGATTAACATTACCTTTAACGGGAAGAAGAATCGATCTGACGGCCGTTATCATGGTTGGACGCAAGCCTGCCTAAAGAAAGGCAATACAGATATTAAGACCTTTAATGCCAAAGAGCTGTATCAGCACCTAGAGAACCACCCAGGCACACCTATCTATTATTCGTCAGAGGTTGAAGGTTTTGAGAACTGCTTACTACCAGAAGATCGTATTAGCTTTGCCAATAAGATAACCCTTCACGATAGCCTTAGAATGAAAACACTTGCTGAACGGGTGAAAGCCAAACTTGGGGCAACATTAGACCGCGAATTACTATTTACCAAAAAGGGTATTTATGACGCTGGCTAGTGAATAGATGATCCATTTCACGATTTTATTGGTATCATCCAAAGGGATAAGACAGATAACTGTTTTATCCCTTTTTTATCATCATTTATATTATAAAAAAGATGTATTTTAGGCGGGCAAGATAGGCGATATTTTGGGTTTAGTAGCGAAATCCTCGGGTTTAGACCGCTATTTCCCTAAAAATAGCCTATTTTATGTTTGGTACTAAACATTATATTACCTATCCCAATAAAGCCTATTTTTTTATTAAAATCCACGGATTCTATGTGCCAACGCAGCACATAGTCGGCAAACTTCCTCTAAGGCGCTATTTATGACTCAAAACACCCACTCAAATCAATCAACTTGCTTAATGCTTGCCAACGTAACACTACCTACTGATGATATGAATGCTGAATTAAAGCCTTTTTCTGATGAAGATAAGTTTACGCTATTCATCTTTAGCCTTAATTGCAGTATCGATCCGTATGCCTATGAGGTTTATATCAAAGCCACTAATAAGACTTATCGTCACCTGGTAGCAAGTACAACGAATAACGAAGACCTAAAAGTGTTGTCTGGATTCATTAACGAGTTTGTGGCCGAATACTATCCATCATCACCTATTACCGAGAAGATAGATATTATTGATCAAACCTTCTCTATGTGTGAGCGCGTCGTTACAGAAGACGCTATTAATAAAATGCGTAATGGGAGTACTGCATACGATCAGCACTTTGTTATTTTCGAAGGTCGAACATCCCTTACTGCAGAGGGGTTTATTCATCACGTAGTGGCCAACCTATATAAAGACGCTAAGCAAACCAAAACACTGAGTAGTGATGCGCTGGCAAGCCTATTGAATGATCATAAAGACACAGTAGTAGCAGGAGGGGTTTATAGCGATATTGCAGAGCGTGTGATTGTAAGTGGGGATGCTACAAAAGGATTAAGTGTTGACCCTGATATAGACTCTCTACGTTTTGGGTACGAGGGAGAAACCACCGCCGATCGTTTGAGTTATCGCTTAGATGCTGCAAAACGTAATCGTACATCTGCTGTGTTTGATGCTGGCGGGTTTGAAGTTCGTCAATAATGTAGATACCGTTCGTCAGATCAGTAAGCACAAACCTCATTTTGCAGTAATACTTGTTTGGTACTAAACACTACAAAGACATTATCGTGCTGTTGTCTGTTTGGTACTAAACACACTAAGGCTTATACACGCTCTATAACAAACACAAAGTCTTATAAGAAAGATTATGGTGAGGCAGGTAAGTCCACTGTAGAGAGATACTTACTAAGTTATGCCCTATGTGATGCCTACTAAACCAAACCTACTTATCAAGGCGATTGTGCAAAACCTATTAATGCAATTAGAACCAATCCTCTTAGCGCGTATTTATATTAACAAGCAAGGGACAACACCTCATTACTTTAGATAGGGGATAAGAAGACTACCTATTAAGCGTCGCTTTAAGGCTGGCTTGAACGTAGGGCGTAAACAACTAAGGATTGACGCGAGACGACTCATTCAATAACAACTGATGTGTTTGGTACTAAACATAAAACAAAGGCTGCTATGGGCGTTTGTGCTAACTCTATAACTACCGATAACAACTCATCTAATTAACGTAGGTGTGATGGCGCTGGCAAGAACGCCGCCAATACTCTATACCACTCATTCAAATAAACAATCATTAAGGATGCCGCTATGAGCAGAAAGAAACCAACCAAAGCGAAAGCGAAAACCGCACCAGACTCATTGCCTGAAATGTCTTATTACTTAATAGGGGTTGGGTATAAGCCACATCATATACAAACGGATAAAGAGCAAAGCGACGAACTTCCGTTTTTGGCTGGCTTGTCTGATTATCAATTCAATAATAGGGATTATGTCGCTTCTATTAAAAGATGGGATATAGAGAGACAAACACTCATTAGCTACGACACAGGCAATCTTCACCTTTTGCATCTATGTCATTTTGCTTGCGAGGCTATCGATACCCTTGGTACTGGATACGATAAAGAGATGCTTGATACCGTTAAAGCGGATGCATGCATGATTTTTACCAAATTTTTATCCAATAGCACGATAGAACTTATTGAGAAAGATTTTATCGTGAGCGAGAACTACTACCTTAAGCTTGAGATAGATTTGGAAGATGCAGGCCCAGGAGAGTTTGGTCGCCTGAAAGTGGCGCTTTATAAAAACAGAGAATGTATCAAAAGTTCACTCACTTCAATCGAATTGTTTGAGCACCTAACTATTCATAGAAACACTCTGATAGAGATTAATATTGATACGAACAACCTAGAGTCGGTTATCGATAAAACCAAACCTATTAGAGAAAAAATCGCCTATACCGCAATCGATAGAGATGGACGTGAGATTGAGAGTAAAGGTTATGAGACAGTGACGCGAGTAGAGCGGATCAGACGTAAGTTGGAAAAACTTGGAGATACGCTGATTTTTGATGAGCGGGGAATACTATTGGTGGATATTTACGATCCAGATTTCAACAAGGAAAATATCAAAGCTTACAACATCCTAAAGCATGTCTAGTACTAAACAGTAGATAGCCGGAGCCGCCTTCTCTCCGAAAATACAGAACAGACAGATTTGGTTTGATGGCGGCGTTGCTGGCAAGCGGCGATGTTTATATGCTATCAGCATAGAATGGCTACTTCATAAAAAGAAGAACCGCAAAAGACTGGTGTGGCTAGGGTTGGAATAAACTCAAGTGCCAAGAAAAATCCATTTTCATTTAAAATAAACATCAATTAACTCTTGTTGTAGTACGACTTATTGGGTATAATATTATTAATAGTTAGGCTTATTCTAGCTTTTCACACCAATCAATAAGGATGAAGATATGACCGCCAACAACCAAGAAAGTATCGCAGAGCAATCCGCATGTGATTTTAACCACATTCAAAGCGTCTTATCTGATATGTATAGTAATGCAGATTCGACCTTTGCCGCCGCTGTAACTGTTGCGCTCCAAGATAATTACAATCAATCTATTAGCATAGACACAATGAATTCAGGTGATTGTACCGATTATGAGTGTGAGAGCGGTTATGGTACTGCTAATTATGAGTATATTTTTGGCGAAGACGACTGCTTGAGTGAAATAGTAATCACGCCCGAAGATACATCTATCGAAGGGTGGCGAGTCAATGCTACAAGCGAGATGGCAGATCTTTATCGAAAAGTGATGGCATATAACCGTCTGATGGAAAATGTTAATGATTTGGAATCATTAAGTGATAAGGCTATTTTTTATTAAATTAGACCGCTACAAACTATATTTTTATTAAAACCGGCCTAGCGATTAGGGCGGTTTTTTTTGATTTATCAATCCTTACTCTTTAGTTATAGCGTTTTTAGTACCTTTAATAACAAAGATGAAAGATGGCGATCATTAAATAAAGTAGCAAATATTGCTTGTTATAGTACGACTTATTGGATATAATAGTTACAAGAGATTAGGCGATATGCCAATCTAAAATACAATACAAAGATAGAGGTTGCCATGCAAAGTATCTACGAACAAATCCGCGCTATCCAGGACAAAGTGTCATCCACAACCAATCATAAAATGTTTAGTAGTAAGCACTTTGGAGCACTGTGCAATCAAATCAAAAAAGACCTACCTGATCACTATGAGTCTGCAGTTGGCCTAGCAAAAACAAATCATATCCATACCAGTAAGGCAGGCGCACGCACTTGTCACTATCTCTCTTTTGATCTGGATAATTATAACTTTACAGACAACCAAGCAACTAAAATGGATAACTTCTGGCAAGGCCCTAGTAGATATACCGACCCAAATATAGGGCGAAAACCAAGCCAGAGTGAAATACTTTTTAGAGCAGCATTCACGATGGCGGGAATAATGGCGGAAGACGGTACGAGAAAAACCTACTGATCTAACACCAAAAAAACAATCCAAAAATATGGCCAACTTGGAACCGATAAAATGAAAGAATTGATCGCACTAAACAAATCAAGAATTCAGAATAACAACTTATCAGAATGGCTACTTTTGGGCTACTGCTGGTCAAACGACGATTACAGACAAGCATTCCTATCACCAGATACAAGTGAGCATTTTAAGATATTGATATTCGATAAAAAGAATGTAAGTACAGAGCAAGGCTTTTGGTTCGACACCGAAGAAGAAGTAAATTGCTTTATAGAGTCATGGTCAAATCGAGAGATAACCACCAATAGCAATGTTGAAAAACAACAGACAAACTCTTTGATTTTATAATCGAGCGTCCGTCCCATTCCAAAAAACCATTATTTAACCAGCAAAACAAGCCAGTAAAAACCTCTCAAATAAGCCTCAGACAAGGATGTAAATCTATCCAGCTAGAGATGCCATAGAAACAAAACGCCGCCTACACAGGTGGCTTTTTTGTGCGTGTATTAGCTATAGGCATAGGGTGGCTATCTCATGAAAAGACAAAAGATGTGGTAATACCCCTAAAGTGCTTTTTCTGGTTTTTCTCTCAAAAATTATTGTCATACTCCCGTTACTCAATAATCAATAAATCAACAGGTGTGAAATTAAGGCTGCGGTTATAGATTTAGTGCAAGAGTTAAGGATTAAGACTGATATCAAGAAGGGCGTTATTAGCTAAAATAAATTAGTTTGCGCTATAACGTATTGATTTGCGTCATTACCAATTTGTTTGCGCTATAACGCATCTATATTTATATCAAGAATTTTAAGGTCAGGCAGTTTTCCTGATAAGTGGACATTTACCGATTTGTTTGTGATATAACGTGCTTAATTGCGTTAAATCAGAACAGATTGCGATATATCAAATTAGTTTGCGCTATAACGCATTTAATTTTCTTAAATTATGACATATCTGACAGATCCTTAATTTCGTTGATTTTATACAAACTAGTTTGCGATATAACGTGTTTAATTGCGATATAAAGGATAAGTTTGTTAAATAACGGGTTTGTTTGCGCTATAACGCATTTATAATAAGGGGTATAGTGTTATTGCGACGAAGGCTGCTTGAGGGTGGTATATATTACCGATTTGTTTGTGATATTTAGCCTTTAATTGTGATATAACGTATATAATTGCGCTATAACGTATTTTTATAAGGCTGAAATTTAGCGGTGGTGGTCAAAATCCGCGATATTTAAGCTATAATCGATAAAATACTGGATTTATTGCTCTATTTAAGGCCTAGAAAAGCTAGAAATTTAGCCTTTCAAAACCTTGATAATCTCAAGTTTTATAACCGACTTTATCTACTTTGTGAAATAACGTAAATCTTTTGATTTTTTTGTGACGGAAAGTAAGATAAAATACCAGCACCTATATGTAGGTAAATTAAATTTTAGCCAAATAAGGTTTCATCATGATCAAACAATATATCGCCAGCGCATCGAAAGCGGTTGGAATTCTTGCGGTAGCATCTACCATTGCAGCAACTGGTTGTGCTAGTAATTATGGTTCTAACTCTTTGAGCGGAGCAGGTGTTTTGCCTACCACTCCAAACTCGCTTGAGATTGTGAGTCAGGAAAGTCAAAAAGCCTTAGCGGCGCAGAAAATGCTAGTGAAGTACCGCGAAGCTTATAGCGACTCTCTTGATTATAGACAACGCAGCTTTACCGACGAAAAAATCAATGTTGACTATATCGGTAAGCCTCAAAGCTTGCTTTCGTCAATCGCAATTCGTTATGGCTATCGTTTTTTAGCGTATGGTGGTGAGCGTGATCTGCCAACAGTTAACTTCACTCAGTATTATGGAACGCCAGAAAACATCATCGTTAATCTTGATGCTCAGCTTGGTGATAGCGCAAACATTGCCATCGACAAGCCAGAGAAAGTAATTACACTGATTTACGCTCAGTAAAAAATAATTTTAGCAACATACACGGTTTCAGGATTGAGATTATGAGCATAGATACAAGCAATAAAACCAGAGGCTTAGCAAAGGTACTGGCAGCATCTGTATCCGGCGTTTTGCTGATGAGTGCGATGTCGGGTAGCGCTAACGCTAAGTTGAATTACAACGATAACATCAGCAGCCCTGCAGAGCTCCTACAGTTTCAGGAGCGCATGGCAAGAGCTAGCGATAAGGAAAAAGAATCCTTGATCGCTGGTGATATCAAAATGAAAGCTATGTACGATTATGCAAAATCAATTGCTATTCGTGCTGCTATGAAATCCCGCATTGATAACATCGAGAGCATTATAGAAAAGCATAGCCGTGAGCTAGACGCTATCTATAACTTTGAACCACTGATGATTCAGAACCGCGTCGTTCCACCTGTCATCACAGAAGCACGCGATTTGTATAACCAATCAAGCAACTTGCAGATTCGTCTATCTCAAGCTCTATACGACATCGAAAGACAAGCCTATTTCGCTAGCAACGCGCCAAACTGGCGCGAGTACTTACGCTTCAATAACGAGGGTTCGGCTTACGGAAAGTTCGGTTATTTTGCAGGCGACATGCAACCTAAGACAAAAATGGAAGGCGAAGTCTGGGCAGAAGCAACTGAAAAAGGTTGGGAGCTTGGTGCTAGACAAGCAAATGTCATTCTCGAACAAGCTATGCAGAAGCTTAATAGAGACTATACAGGGATGATTCGCTTTCACACTATGGTACTCGAAGGTAAGTTGACGATGCCTAGCGTTAGCAGCTACAACTTATATGATAGCAATACTGGCAATCGTCTAATAGTTGGTGAAGAGTTGCTTGAAATTGATGTTCTTCCTACATTTAAGAATGTGACGAAGTACAAGTCTGGCGGTCTACCTTATGCGGTGAATGAGCTAAATGTGGCGGGTGATAGAATTGAGACACCAAAAGCATTAGAACGTGAGCCTATTAAAGAAGTCTACGATGTTGCTGGTCGTATCCGTAATGGAGAGGATATTACCAACAAACCATGGAAAGACTCGCTACCTTTAGCAAGATCAAACAACCCTTTAGAAAGACCGGTTACGATCAATATCGAAGTAACTAAAACTATTAAACCTGTTGTAGCGCCGCCTAGTACCAATACAGCGGAATTAAGCCAGCAGCAGCTTGACGACCTTGTTTTGGTTGAAGACGAACTGGCACCAGTTGAGCCGCCAATAAGAAGGTATGAAGAACCCTACAATAATAAATAGTAGGGCAGTGATTTAAATAATTCTAGCAAAGTGAGAAAAAATGAGCGATACCACTATTAAGAGAGTGGCGATCCAGACGCGAAGTCAGGAACGAAACTATGTCACCAAAGCGCCGTCCAGCATTACAGGTACATCGATACCTGGTTTAGATTGGCTAACGAAATATAAAGACCCCGCTCGATTCTCAAGGACAGAAGAGATCGAAGCTTTATTTCATGAAATCTCAAAACATAAAGATGTATCGGACATTATCATCAGGCCTGACGCGCCAATCTGTTTAAAGATTAAGCGCCGTGGCTTGCGGGCGATTACTCACAGGATCATGGATAATGGCGAGTGTGAAAGTGTTATTAGAATATTAACGCTAAACAACTCAATCATGAATACCATTAGAGCTGGCGAAACCGTTTCAGGTCTCGCTAGAATCCTTTCGTCTACAGATGATGGCAAAGCTATATATGCCGACTCTGGTGGACGAATGAAGTCTCGATACCGCTATGAGGTGACTGGTTGCGCCTCGCCTAAAAGTGAAGTGTCGTTTTCTGCAATTCTAAGACCACTGCCTGTTGACCCGCTTCCTTACGACAAGTTAGGTATGGATATTCCTTTTATTGAAAAGTGCATTGTGAAAGACGGGACTGTTATCTTTGCTGGTGCTACAGGCGAAGGTAAGTCAACAAGTTTGGCGGCGATTATTCGTTATATTGCTGAAAACGATACAATGATTAAAGGCAATCTCTACACCCACGAAGATCCAATCGAGGTGTCATACGATAATATTCGAAGCACCCATTCCCTTGTGATGCAAAGCAGTATTGGGCAAGGTCAAAACATCAAGAGTTTTGATGCGGCTAACCGTTCTGCAATGCGTCGATCGCCAGACCTTGTTTTGGTTGGTGAGCTACGAGATGGTCCAACAGTAGAAGCTGCAGTTGAACTATCATTAACAGGGCATCCTGTATTTGCTACTACGCATGCCAATAACATCAGTGCAATTCTGCCACGACTAATCAGTCGTTTTCCTCAAGAGATTCAAGCTCAAAAAGCCTACGATATTGTCGAAACAGCAAGAATGTTCGTTGCCCAGAAACTTATCTGGAATACGGAAGGTAATATCTTTGCTGTGCGAGAAACTCTTAAGTTTACGAACGAACTCCGTTACTACTTGCTTGATGTACTAAATAAAGCAGGTCAGCCAGATGCGATCTATAAAAAGATAGCCGGGATAATGAAACATGGCTACTTGGGCAGTACAAGTTATGAGCGTCAGGGTAAAGAGCTTTTAGAGTCAGGATATATTGACGAAGAAAACTATAGATACTTAGTAGAAGGCGGTGATGTATTAAGTGAATCTGTTCTGGCACAACTAAACCAAATATAAGGAAATTATTATGGAAGTGGCAATTAACAACCAGGTAGCCTCAACGACAGTTCCGAGTTTTTCTGAAATAGGCTTGGATGAGTCGGTATTAAAAAGATGCATTGTTAACGCAGGGCTTGTTATTTTTGCGGCACCAAAATCGACTTTCAATGAAGATACTATGGCTTCGACCATTAAGTATCTGCTTGAAAATGAAACTTTTATAAAGGGCACGTTTATCTATATAGGTGAGCCTGAGTTTCATTTTCATGAGATTAATAGCTCTCACTCTATACTCATGAGTCGCAGCGCAGAATCAACAGATGGTGGTTTTTCCCAATCCAACAACAGCGTGATGCGTAGAGCGGCTGATTTGATGATCTTCCAAAACAGTGGCGGCTCAATCAAAGTTGTGGATGATATGCTTGAATTGGCATTAACTGGTGGCTGTGTGTTCGGACAAGTTGCAGCAAACGGTGTTACTGATGTTGTAGAGAGTATTAGAAAGAATTATCCGGATGAAAAGCAGTATTCTAAAATGTGGGACTTTATCGAAGCGACAGGCATGATCTTATGTCAGCGCATTGTTGAAAATAACACAGGTAATCGCGTTTCGGTCTGGGAGTATTTAAAGCTAGATAAAGAAGTTAAGGCGTTGCTTTTCAAGGTGCTTGATTCTGCAGAAGGCACCGAAGGTGTGGTGAAAGCAATCAGCGATATTGTTAGTAACAATGAGTTTGATAGTCAAGGGTTTCAGGTTCAGGCTGATGATTTACTAAAGGCTGGTGATATCAATGAAAGTGCTTATAGAGCGCTAATAAAGGCGGATATGTAATGGCGAATGGTCACTGGAGTCAGTTCAGTCATAAACCAAGCTTTTTCGGTATTAGTGTCGTTCCTTTTATATTAACACTACCGTTAGTCTTGCTTGGCCAAATCACAGTAATCTTTTGGTGGATATTAGCGGGCATTTGGATTTACGTTATTGTTTTTGAGAAAATCTTAAAAATGCCACTGCAGTACACCATACCTAAAATCCGCACCTGGTTAACCGGTACGGATAAAGACCCTAGAAACGACAAAGACAGCTTCGAGCTTTAAGGAAAATATAATGTCAGAACAACTAGATAATTCACCAGCAATCAAAGTAGGCGTTGATGATGGCCATGACGGTATCAAGCTTTGGTTTGGCTCAGCAAATGCAATAAGTGAGCCTGTGAAAGTGCAAATTAAGTCAAATGCGCAAAAAGGCAATGGCGGGATTGTGGATGTCTCAGAACGTGAGCTTAATCAAATGACAGTCATTGTTGAAGGTCAAAATGGCGAAGAGGATGAAGTGTTTTTAGTCAACGCAAATCATGTTACTAATCGCATTGACACTAGAACACCTGATTATCCTTACAACAATCTAAATCTAGCGCTCATCATGCAAGCAATAAGAGAACAAAGAAGCGTGCTTGATGGTTTTAATCGCTTGCAAATAGTTGCAGGATTACCTGCAAATCAGTACTACACAAAATTAACTAGTAGTAAAAATGACGAGTTAATAGATAAGAAGGTTAACAACCTAAAATCAATTAACAGAGCTTATTCACCGGCTGACGCTCAACTTGAAGATGGTGGACGTTTCTACGCAAGTGATGTAGCTGTAATGCCAGAGGGTTATGGTATCGCTTTCAATCTTATGTTTGATGATGATTTGAACAAGACTGAATACTATGAGGACTTTTATGATCATGGTTGCGTTATCGTTGATATCGGTGGTCGTACAGTAGATGTTATCAAAGTGTCTAGAAGAACTTGTAAGCCAAAAGGATCAGACTTAATGTCTTTTGATCAAGGTATTCTTTACATGAGAGAGGCTGTAGCGACAGCAGTAACAGAGCGATTAAACCGTCAAAAAACGATTGACGATTTTAGTGTCGATAACATCCTTAAATCAGGATGGTTTGGCAAGGTTGGCAGCAAAGGTGGTGTTGACCTAAACGATATGCTGGACAAGATTAAAGATGATCACGTTGAGGTTATCTACCAATCCATCAAGAGCGCGCTTGAGAGCGACGAAGCAATGGGCGGTGTTATTATCTCCGGCGGCGGCGCTGTATTGTTAGGCGATAAACTAAAGGCCAAAATTGAAGATCACGATGATAACTGTGAAGTAATCATCCCTGATGAAGTGGTTTTTGGTAATGCAAAGGGCTTTTGGAAGCTGGCTTGGGCTAAATTCCAGTAATCAACTAGGGTGGATGTTTTGAAAAAACTAACTTACGGCTTAGATAGGCATACTATCACCCTTAGAAGGGTTACGTTTGACGGCGAGTTAAACAGTGGCAACAAAGAGCAGTATTCAGTGAGTGTCAAAAAAGACCTCACTCCTGCTTTATCTACGCTTGAGTGCGCTTTAATACAAGTAAACTATAGCGCCACAAGAAAAGCTGCTGAGTCAGATAAAAATAGAGGTTTGATGGCTAAGAGAGTTGGCTTGGTAGCCAATGAAAACTCTATATACATTCCTACTCTTTGTATTATCGGCTCAATGATGCATGTGTCGTCCAAACATAAAATATTCGACTTGAAAGATCTATCCGAAGCAGTTGCTAAAAAGAACGAGCTTTGGATTCAGGGCGTTAAAGACTTTAACAACTTGTTCAGTCAAGAAGATGTTAGATGCTTAAAAAAAGCTGTAAGACACCCACAAGGTAGACGAATATTAAATAGATTTTTAGCGGGTCTTAGATTCGTGACGGATTTGTTTTATGAGTCTTACGCGTTGAAAAAAGACGGGCTATTCGAAGAGTCTTATGAGATTGATGAAATCATATCAAATATAGGCATCATGCAAATGGATGCCTATTTACTTCTTCTGTCACCACAACACCCAGAACATGAAGCCTTAGTGAAGTTCATTGACGACTACAGTAGTTGTCATGAGCTGTACCTAAGTGACGCTGGCAGATGGGTTATGGTAAACAAACGAGTGGTTAAAAACGTCAATATAGACCTTTTAGAGCAGTACCTACAGGCATTGGATGATGGTGGCGTTACTCAATCTAAAGTTGCTGCAGTAGCTACCAAACCTACAACACCAACGATTAGCAACCAAGATGTTTTGGAGGCTAAAGAGCCTGAGATAGAAGCAAGGGAAGATGCTGTTGTAGGCATTCCAGAACCAGAAGGCGATATAGAAGATACTGATAGTGATATCGATGATTTTATTGAGCAAGGCGGCTTTGGTGATGGCCTAGAAGAGCCTGATTACGAGAATACAGGGTTATATGAGCCAGATCACGATAACGAAGGGTTGTACGAGCCAGATCATGACGATCTAGAGCCGAAAGAACCTGTCCATGAAGAGAGAGGTTTAGAAGAGCCCGACACTAGAGAGTTTGAGCAGACCGCGAAAAACGAACCTGATCAGGTAGATGCTAATGAAGGCTTATATTCCACACAAAGACAAAGACCGGCTATCAGAAAACCGGATGCCGCTAGGGAGAGATCCAAGAGGTCACTATTCTCTAAGCCATCGAATGCCGAAAGCGTGGGTATTGATGTCAACGACATCTAATCAATTAAATTAATAATGGTGGTGTGTAATGGCACGTCCTGAACAAGATGCTAGTCAAAAACCCAATAATCCAGAAGTAAGTGAGTGGGAAAACTATATTGGCTTTGGCGTAGTGGGGTTGGTGGCATCTGTTGCTATCATCACCCTTATTCAATACGCCTCTTTGGTTGCTCGATATGTGTATGCACCATTTACCACTCCAGTATGGATAGCGGGCAATGTGGGCGGAACTATGATGGCTGTAGTGGTCATCTTTTTTTATGCCTTGATATGCCTGGTGATAGCAGCAGTCAGTAAGTTTGTACTTAAAAAGAAATACTTTTTTTGGATCACAGCTGCAGCTCTATGGCTGTTTGTAGGCGTTCTAGAAATTGGCATGACATCAAAATTCAGCCTGCTTACTAGAAGTATGGATTTGTACTGCAATCCTACTAGTGGTGGCTTGTTTGCAATACTAAGTTGTCAGAACGGGGTTGATGCAATACAGGCTAATGGTACAGTCACCAATGTCATGTACGCAGTAGTGCCTAATATTGTCCTATGTTGGTTTACATTTTATACGCTTGCAACAGGTATCTATAAAACTAGGACTGAGCACCCAAGAGCATTAATGACCCAAATACATACGGTTGACTCGTTGATTAAAGATCAAAAACAACAGTATGCACACCTTCTTTTCTACGACAAAGTAAACCCAAATACTATGCTAAACACAGTTGGCCAAATGCGGCTTATGGATAGCAGTAGGAAGTTTATTTTTGAAAATGATTTGGTTTCGAATTTTACTATCAGACCTGATCTAGCCAATAGCTCAAACTTTGGTAAACAATTCGGTAAAAAGCCAGTAGCCCCAAATTTTGAAGATTACAGCTTTAAAACAGATGAGCTAGTGCCTGTTATCGATGCTGTTAAATTTGAGAAACTAATGAATCAGCAGTTAGGCGAACCATGGGCCGGTGTTGAAAACTTACAACCAGAAGCAGTGATACTTCTAGCTATCGCGTTACCTAGAGCGTGTTGCCTTGATGAAAACATTGATACGAAAACTGCAGATGCTGTCAAAACACAGTTAGACACAATGATTCGCGATGTTTGGCGCTGGATGGCAAACAGTGTTGATTCAGATGGCAATGTATTGCATGATGTCTGGGAATTCGACAAGCTTGAGATGTATCGTGAAATCATCTACGATTGGATTGAGCATAAAATCGCCCAAGAATATCTAGAAGAGCATGCTTACGTTAATACATTCTTACTAAGAACGCTTGAAGAGGCAAAGAAACTTGGGGTTATGCAGCCTTCTAATTTTAGATGGCTAAAAACGCATAACAGAGCTTTGTGGTCAGTTGTTCAGAACGTGAACAGACCATCAGGGTACGCAGAAAATATTGGTACGGTATCGCACTATAAAGAAGAGCGTTTTGCTGGCAAGCGTATCAACAAACCTAAGTTCCAAGGCGCTTATAATGGTTTGGTGGATAGAGCTCGTGAGTTTAAGTATGACAAAGACGTTGTGTCAGCTTGGCATGACTGGAAAACAAAAGGTGATCCTACAGGGCTAGTTCAGTTAGGTTGGGTTTCTTTAGATAATATAGATGTTTATGGTTATTATACGCACGAAGAATATTTAGATATGCTTGAAGCGTAAACAAAAATTTTAGCAACATAAGGGTTTTAACATGGCTAATTTAATGATAGTCGAGTCTCCAAATAAATGTAAAAAATTGGAGAGTATTTTAGGTAAAGATTGGTCGGTAGTGGCCAGTGTAGGCCATATTCAAGATTTACCATCGGAAGGTGGTTTGAATATCAACAAGGACACATTAGAGCTTAATCTTGTTCTCTCAGAACGAGGCAAGCGGATTGTCGGTGATATCAAGAAGAACCTTAAATATTTCAGTCGAGTGTTAATCTCTACCGATCCAGATAGAGAGGGTGAAGCAATTGCCCGTGATTTAAGAGATAGACTTGATTTAGGCGATCGATACGAAAGATGTACCTTCAACGAGCTGACCAAAACAGCAGTACTAAATGCGGTTAACGGTAATCTAGGTAAGATCAACGAAGACCTAGTGGCAGCTCAAGAAGCACGTCGCATTATGGATAGGGTGACAGGTTGGGAGCTGACCGACGCGGTTACTAACTACCTTGGAAGATTAAGCCCTGTAGGACGCGTACAGTCTCAAGCAGTGAATTTGATCGTACAGCGTGAAAGAGAATACAATTCATTCGTACAAACTAATCATTTCAGCCTTAAATCAACAGTGGCAGGTGACAAGCCTTGGTTTGCAAACCTTGATGTGAAAGCTTCTGGCTTAGGTCATTTAGTGGATGGTGGTGTTACCGCTTGGACAGATAGAGCAGCTGCAGAAGAACTGAAATCAAAAATAAGTAAACTGGTTGTTGTTGAGTCGTCAAAGAAAGAACATGAAAGCTTTGCTCCCGCCCCATTCCAAACAAGTACACTTCATCAGGCCGCACTAAACAAGCTTGGTTTCAACAGTAAGAAGACCGACGAACTCGCTCAGGCGTTGTATCAAGAAGGTCATATCACTTACATACGGACAGATAGTACAGAGATTAGCGATGAAGCATTTGGTATGTTGCAAAGCTATGCTCAAGCAAAAGGCCTTCCTGTACTTGATAAGAAGCGTGTAGGTAAAAAGAGTGCGGTAGCACAAGAGGCTCACGAATGTATTAGACCTGGTGATTTTGAGTTTCTTGGAGAGACGGGCCTTACTGCAGATCAGAAAAAGCTTTATCAGATGATTTGGACCCGTACGGTTGCATCGCAATTAGAGCCAGTAGTTAGTATGAATACCAATACCAAACTAAGCGCTGAAATAGACGGAAAAACTTACTTCTTTAAAGCCTCTGGTAGCGTCCCGATGACGAAAGGCTGGAAAGTACTTTTAGAAAATGACGATGCAGAAGATGATGATGATGTAGATGAGAAAAAGAAAGAGTACGAAGATGCAGCAAAGAACCCAGTTCCAGTATTAGAGCCTGGCGAAGTGGTTGATGTCACTGGAAGCGTACTCGTGGAAAAAAGGACGAGCAAACCTTCTTACTTTACAGAGGCATCTCTGAGTAAGGTGCTGGAGGCAAAGGAAATTGGCCGTCCATCAACTTACACCGCTATTTATCAAAAAATTGGTGAGAAAGGGCATAAATATGTTTTTGAAGATACGAGCAAGAGTAAAAAGAAACCTTTCTTACGACCTATGGATACAGCTTTTAATTTAATCGACGCGGTATCAGATGTATTCAAGATTATGGATATGAATTTTACCAGTGAGATGGAACGTGGATTGGATGATATTGCAAATGGTGAGCTTGATAAAGCGGGTTTTGTTAAAAGTTTCTTCAAGGTAATCGACGAAGAGATAGAACGACTCACGAATAAGCCAGGAGCGGCCAAATTAGAGCCTTGTGAGAAGTGTGGCTCACGTATGATCAGTATGCCAAGCAAGACCGCTGGCAAGCGCTGGTGGCGCTGTAACGGGGATTCTTGTAGCAACACTGCTGCAGACATGGACGGACGCCCTGCAACAGAAGAAGACCTTAGAAAGCTGCAGGAAGAAAAGATAAAACCTTTCCTTAATCCAGATGGCACCGCTAAGTTTCCATGTCCAACCGTAGGCTGCGGAAAGCCAATGATTAGAATGCCAAGTAGTAAAAAGAAAAATACGTGGTGGTGGGCTTGTTCATCACCTAGAGACAGTGGTTGCGATGCCAGTGCATTCGATGATGCTGAAAACCAAGCACCAGTGTTTGACGTACCTGCTTTCTTTGCGGCCAAAGCAGAAGAAGAGAAGAAAGGTTTTAGTAACGAAGATGGTTCGGCTAAATATCCTTGCCCTAAATGCGGAGACCACTTAGTCGAGCGCACTTCAAAAAAAGGCAATCAATACTGGTGTTGTGTTGCGCCAAAAGAGCAGTGCGAGTTCATGACATGGTGTGCCGAAGATGGTGGACCGGTTATGAATCCAGAAGAGGTTAAAGCAGAGCGAGAAGCTGCGCGAGAAGAAAAGATGGCTCGACTGAGCAATCCTGATGGATCACCTCTTTGGGCCTGTGGTAAGTGTGGTAGCCACTTAGATAAAAGACCGACAAAGAAAGACCCTAGTAAGCACTGGTTTGGCTGTACCAATTTCCCGAAATGTAAAGAAACATACTTCGAAGGTGATGATGGTAAGCCTAACTACGACGTACAGAAAGGTAAGGGTGGTAAGGGTGGTAAGTCTGCAAGTAAGAAGCCGTCAGCAAGCAAGAAGAGAGGCGGAGTAGCTGATATTTACAAGGTAGTAGGGAAAAGATAAAAGTTGTAGAAAGTATATAAAAAAACAGGCCTAATTATTAGGCCTGTTTTTTTATGTGAGCTTCACACGAATCTGGCTTGATGCTGGCGTGTAGAATCTTCTAATTTTGCTTTATTAAAGTCAAAAATATTCTGATTTTTTCTGTACTCAACAACATCAAAACCTTCTTTTTGATGAAACAGGTAATTGGTGAGGTCTAACTGAGTCAATCCTAAATTGTATTTTCTATTTAGGGTTTCTATAGTGATAGCGGTACTATTTGTCAAAATAAGGCGCTTAATCTCTACAAAATGAGGGTCAAGCAAAGCAAAAGACTTGGATTTTTTGATTCTCATAACGTATCTCCCGGTTAAGACTTTACCAGTCTTATAGGACACCGTTACGATTTCAAACTTCCTAAAAAGGAGTGTGTAGTAAGTTTGAGTTTGTATAGCGGATTTTCTGCTTAAGCCCCTAAAGGTAAGGGGTACATACTCTAACTACTGTCGTCGCAAGGTGCCGTAAGAATGGCTACTAATAATCTGTTTGTGGTTGGTGCTTTGGCCTATCTGTTTCGTGGTGAATGACATATTTAATCCTCAGTTAAATAATTTATTGAGCAGCAAAAAAACAACGACTCAATCTTAAAACCTAAATTAATTTATGAATCAGCGTTAATTAATTTAGGGACTTTCTACTACTTATGATCTGATGCATCTATAGGGGTTAAATTAACAACTTTGTTTTTCTGAGATACTAAAGCCTGAGCTTTATACATCTCTTTAGCAGCAGCTGTATCACCGTACCGTTTCAGGTAGTTTGTGAAAAGAGCTTGGTCCATCTCCAAAGATTTGTCACTAGTTAACCATTTAGCTATATCTTCATGAATCATACCGTCAACAAAAATCTTTTCATATATATCAGGCAACAACTGTTTAAATCGAACTGATTTTTTGCGTTTCGTGTTAGCGGTCATTTCGTGGCCTTTTGTGTATCCCACACTCCTTTATACACTGATTTTATTAGCATAGGCAATGCAAGTCAATTAAATTTGGTATATTTTGGTATATTTTGGTATATTTTGATATAATTTGGTATAATTGATACTATATATGACATATTATTTGGTTGTCGTGTAAAATTTAACTGAATTAAAAAAATTATTTAATGTAAGCTTTATCAAATATTAAGGTGCGTAGTTATGAGTGATGGATACAACGATGAAAGTGTAGTGGCAAGCCCAACAGAGGCTGACCTACAAAGGGTAGAGCAAAACGAAGCCGCCTGGAGACAAAGAGTTGAAAGAGTCGCAGAGTTCGCATACGGCGATGAGAAAACAGCGCGGCGTGTAGAGCTGTTACCAGAATTTCATTTAATGACAGAAGTTAATGAGGTTCTAAAAAGAGGGGCATACCCATTTTTCAAATACGAACCATTTGCACGAACCAATATAGTAGAAGTTCCAGATGTGGATAATTACAATAAAGCCGAAGCTCTTAGTTATTACTACAACAGATCTGGTGATATTAATGATGTGAGCGTGGTCTTTAGCTTCTTAATTGACGGGTTTTTGAAAGCGTTAATTTTAATTATTGACGATTATCCAGATGATCAAGATAAACGTCATGGTCAAATCAAAGACATGTTGATGCGCGACTTTGTTGACCAAATTCACAGAAGAACGCGAGACAATGTGGAAGCAGGGCTGCAGTTCAACATGATTGAAGACCCTCTGTTGATCGGTGAAGAATACACGACAAGTGCAGCAATGGAGTTCTTGGATAGATGCTATAGAAGACTAGAGGATATTGAGAACGGTCTAGGCGAATATATCAGCTTTCAAGGTGAAGGTTATCTTAAGCCTGCAGCATACCCGCGAGTTCAAAACGACCAAGTAAGGGCGGCACTGGAAGGTTATGCCGAAATAACCAATCAAAATCTAGTAGGTTGGTTTAACCAATTCCACCCAGAAGCAGCCGTGTCTTTTGATTACATGATGAACTTCATGCTAGATTTTCGTGAAGAATACAAAAAAACAGAAACACCTTGGGGTGCTGGCGTAGATAGCGAAATGTATGCTGCTAACCGCATGATGTTCGCAGACACTCATATTAATCAAACGACTGATAGATTAACAGAGGTAAGAAAGCAAGCTCAGATTTTGATGTCATTAGCCTCTTGCCTAACAAGCGCTTGGAATAAACTTCCTAATAGTCGGACACTTACCTGCTGGGTTATCTTTAAAGAGGTAGTAGATAGTTATATGGCGTTTGCAGTTGGCGATATGCAGGTTCCACCTATGCCTAACGACCTAAAGCCAATATACGATCCTGAATTCTTAGATGAGCTATTCTTCGGTAATAATAACGCGCTTGAAAGATTGGACGATGTTAAAGAGGCTTATAACTATGTAGTAGAAGTTATGCAAGTTATGAGTGATGAGTATGACGCTGGAAATGAAACACCAATGTTCAATTTCAAGAGAAATACATGGCAAGGTGGACAAGTAGAGTATTCAGAGCAGCAAATTGATCCAAATGGCGACCCAGATAAAGGTTTCCGAATGAGTATGAGTGAGTTTTACGAGACAACAACCAGTTTCTCAGTAGAACAAAAGCAATTTATGAAACGCCAAATTGATTCATTAAAAACTCAGGAATAAGTATTCATATTAGATCTACGAATAAAAAAAGCCCATTCAATTGAATGGGCTTTTTTATACATTTAATTCTTTAGGCAGATTTCTGTTGCTTATAAGAAGAGCCGGACGAGAATTTTGATTTTGCTGTTGCGCTCGTTGCGGGCGATCTAAACGCCGTACCGTACCTTGAAGCACCAGAGTTCGCACTGCCAGTAGCTTTCGTAGGGCTTTGACGGAAGTTTGAAGGCTTTGAAGCTACAGTACTTGCCTGCGGCTTGCTATAAAAAGAGCCTTTAAATCCACTAGTACCAATACGACCCTTCTGGATAGCCTTCATACGGTTGTTTTGGTAGGCAGTAGCACCACCAATGGTACGAACACCTCTGGCAGCACCATACATTGCTCCACCTAAAGTACCAATTACAGCGCCACCAACCGCACCAACCGAACCAGCGGCGGCTTTAGCGTAAGGGTTTTTAAAGTTAGATGCAGCACCAGCAGCACCATCTTTTGCGCCTTGGAAGCCGCCACGAACACCACCAATTGCAGCCGTACCAGCGCCAAACAACGCAGCAGCACCAAGACTACCTCTTCCAGCGTCACCGCGATCACCAACATCCGTTGAACCGGCACCACTACCACTACCACCTGATAAACCGCCTGTCGCGCCACCAGAGCCAACACCAGCACCGCCGCCGCTACCGATAGAGCCGCCAATACCACTAGCACCGCCCATAACGCCACCAGCAGACATGCCAGCAATACCACCACCAGGAGCACCACCAGAGCCTGCTGCGCCGCTTCTACCGACTGGAGCAGGGCCTGTGCCACCAATTGCACTTCTGCTTGCTGCGCCTCTATCAGCAGGGCGGTTAGCATCAGAGGTATTATTATTGTTTTCTGATTTATTGTCAGACTTGGTATCGGACTTCTTATTAGTATTTTTTCGAGCAGCCCTAGTTTGCGCTGATTGCTCTCTACGAGCTGTAGCAGAGTTTGCCGCTTGTTTCATGCCAGTATCGGCTTTCTGCATAACACCTGCAGTATCCAAGTTACCGAAACCGCTAAGCAGGTTAGTACCAATCCAGTTCAGTACTGAATCGCCTAGCTCTTGGACTAAACCGAAGACTAGGTAGGTTAGCATCATGACCATACTTGCATAAACGTACCAATAGAACTTAAAGGTACTGATCACGACAAAGAATCTAAGCGTGCCGCTTTCAAAACTACTGCCAGCAACCTCTGAATGGATAGAGAAGTACATCTGGCTGGCATAAGACATAACCGGCTCATAAAGAACAAATGATAAGAAGAATGCTGCCAAGATAATGATTGGTCTAAAGAACAATGACACCAATGTCACGTAGCCTTGTGCCTGACTACCGACAAAACTCTTTTCTGGAATAGAGTGCATAATAAAGAATAGCAACATACCAAAAGAGGTTTGGATAATCTGCATAAACCAACCAACAGCTGCAAGTGTTAAGAACACATAAGGCATTGTCGGGATAATAACAGAGAACACACGACCAACAGTAAACAGCGCTTCACTAGATTCGAAAATCCAGTTACCAAGCATATCCATATAGTACGTTCTTGTGTTATCGACACCGTTTTGAGCATCAAAAGCAAACTGTGCAAAACCTTTACCAAAAGAAGCTAGGATACCGAGAACAGCAAGGCCGAATAAGATACTCTTATGTACGGCAGCCAACGCCATAGCAAGGCTGCTAATGATCTCACCAACCATCTGCATACGAGTAATAGCATCAATGTTTTCGTACTCAGGACCGATACCAATAACAGCTTCAATTGCTTTTCGTTCGTAGTCAAATACAAGGTTGGTAGCGGTATTTGCAGGCGATTCCATAAACGCAGACAAGTCCCAATTGTTATCTTCCGAGGCGGCAACAGAGGCTTCTAGCTTGAAATTAGAGTAGGCTGGAAGCTTAGGATCTTTAGAGATTCGATGGAACAAAGAGCTTTTTACTGCGTTTAAGTTTTGAATAAAGTTATCTAGTCGTTCACCTTCGCCGTCGCCTGCAATATTAGAGAAGGAGACACTATAAGGCGCTGCATACAAAGCAGATTGCACTTGATTTCTAAACTTCTGCGTACGAGCGCGAGTGTAACCTGCAGCCATCCAACCTTGTTTAAGAGTAAACATGGTTAACTCGCCAACTGCTTGATCGATAGGGTTTTCTGACAAGATATTTTGAACAGAGATGTTAAGGTCTTTATTTAGAGACAAAGAGTACTGAACCATACCAGGGATGTTAGGCCTAACTGCAGCAGCCTCAGTATTGGTTGCAAATTCTTCTGGATCAAAGCTCCAGCCGCCCGTCGCCACGGTATTAGGCGGATTACAGCCCATGTTCACTGTACCATTGTACTCAGATCCAGAACCGTAACCATTACAAAAACTTATGGGGCTAATAATTGAGGCGTCAGATGTATCAGCAAAGGGTAAATCACCATTTGCGATAAGGTAGCCAGAATAATAAGCACGCAATGCTGCATCACGCCTTAATCTAGCGATTTTAGCGCCTTTATTTGAGATGTTGTTATAGATTTTATTGGTAGCAACATCCATATCTGAAAGTGGAATTTCCGAGGTAGAGATAATTGGCTTAATCAGGGGCGCTGAGATATCTGACGCAAAACCACCACAAACATCACCAGTAATACCAGAGTTACCTATACCGAAAAAGTTCCAAAAACCAGAAGTTACACTGGCAGGGATGTCTTTATATTGAATATTAGTTGTTTCTCTAGCAACGATCTTGCCAGCCATATCAGACTTTCTGGCATAGGTTTCACCATCTTGGTCATAATAGAGGTTGTTCTGCATCATGACCATTCGCGCATCTACACCGTTTTCTGCAGTGGCGTATTTGGTACAAAATCCATGCATAGCGCCATAAAACATAGGCTTCAACATGTCATTTGCAACCAGATAGTTCTGATCATCTAAACGCGCAGCAATGGCAGCCTTGTTTAAGTCAACTTCAATGTACCCTTGCAAGCCTTTATTGGCAAAACCGTTAGCCGACAAAGTGATCGCCATAATAAGGATATAGACAACAGGGTATCCTGAGATGGTTGGGGCTAACATCGCCAAAGAAAACAGCGGGCGACCGAGCATACCAACTAAGCTTGATTTTTCGCCAAGACCTACTGCAGCGCCATCGTTTGCAGCACTAATAAGACCTTTGTATATAGTAAAGATAATGATAATGAAGGCGACGATGAGAGCGGCGCTTGATAAGTTACTGGCAATAAGAGACATGATTGTGTCGTTAGTTGGATTAACTAACGCTGGGTGTAGTGTGTCATTCTCGTAAAAAGAACCTACCCATTCAGGACCAAAAATATCCTTTAGGAAATTAATGGCGATATCATCTTCACAATCTGTTGCAGGGCAAATAATCGACATAAACGATTCCGAGTTTAGTTTGCTAGAATTGTAAATAGTGTGGTTATTATTTTTAATAAATATAACACTATTGTATCGTTGACATTATAGAGCACGATTACACTTTTTTCACGAAAAACTATAGAAAAATATAATTAAGTTCATTGAAGTGATAATATAACGTGTAAATTTACACAATTTTAGAGAGTAGTTTTTATGAGTGGCATCATGCATCCCCATAAGGAAATAATAGCGCCAGTATTAGCACCGCATCACTGCGCTATGATTATATCTGCGGTTGATTCGGGCACCGAAGCGCCAAATAGAGAAAACCCACCACATCCTTTGGTAGAGTCTCACATCCCAAACTCTGAGAACGATATTGGACGTTTAGCGTCTGAGTTTGGCCTTAATCAATCTGTTAAAGCGGTCGTTCAATCTTTGCCATTTAAAAATGGTCAAGATATGGAAAACTTGTTATTTAATCGTGTAGAGGGAGAGGTTATTAGCCCACAGCAGCAGCAAATGATTGATAGCATCTTTGAAGAAAACATGAGACAGGAGATGAATATAGCAGTAGAACCTATGCCAGCGCCTAGCATGTCTTTAGAGCAAGCTTTAGATGGAGAAGATGGTTTAACACCACCTGATGCTGATCCGGAAAGAACGGGCAAATGGAGCACGTTAAGAGCACGTTAGAAGTACCACCAAACCCCATAAAATGAGAAAAAGTTATGAAAAACGTACAAATAAAAATTCTAGACGAACGTATTGGTAAAGAAGCATGTTACCCACTGCCTACAAGAGCTACTGATGGTTCTGCAGCTATTGACTTAAGAGCTTGTATCAAAGAAAGCGAGTTAGTAGTTAAGGCGGGTGAGGCAGTACTAGTTGGAACGGGGCTATCGTTCTATATCAAAAACCCTGATTATGTGGGGCTTATTTTGCCGCGCTCAGGACTTGGCCACAAAAGCGGTATCGTACTAGGTAATTTGGTTGGGGTTATCGATGCTGACTACCAAGGAGAGTTGAAGATCAGTCTGTGGAATAGAAGCAAAGAAGACTTCACAGTAAAAGCGGGCGATAGAATTGCTCAGTACATGATCGTGCCGATTGTACGTCCAGAATTCGAAATTGTTAGTGATTTTGACGATGCAAGCGCACGCGGCGCTGGCGGTTTCGGTTCAACTGGTAAGCAATAGGAACGTAACCATGTTAAATAGATATGAGTTGATGATCAAAGTGTTTGCCGATATCGCCGCTAAAGAAGGTATTGGCTTTACATACGATGGTCGCAGTGTTGATGGCGAATCAATATCCTTGCTATTCAGCGAAGCGATTATCAAAAGAGCATTAAAAAAACTTGTGCTTTGTGTGTCTAAAAGCACCTCAGAAATAGAAAAGTACAAAGCTCTGAATGATGTAAAGAATATTACAGAACCACTTCACTCAAAAATACTCGATGATACCTATGTGTATAGCGAGATAGATGAAGAAGACTTGTCTGTAATAACCGCGCTTGATGAGAAAACGCTATTTACATGGATTATTTACGTTATGAGACATGAGCTGTTTCCAATGGCATCTCATCTTGAAGATTGGAATGAAATGCCAGAGAACGAGGTGGCACAGTGAAAGATACATCAGCATCAGGCGTAAAAACCGTGAGTACTGAGGTGTTGGTCGCTGATGTTATCGTAAGCGATGATGAAACTAACGGGTTGTCAAATGACAACCTGTTAGACAATAACGAGCCAGCGCAAAGCGAAGAACAGAAGTTATCGGATTACTTTAGTGAAAATAAAGAGGTCATGGATCTCTTTTTGGCTTTTTGTTTTTTAATACAAAGAGTGAATACTGGTGGCGTCTCGATAGCAGAGCTACAGGTACTAAATAACATATCAAAAAAGATGGTGGATAATTTTGGATTAGACGCTCAGTTCTTAAACTATATTGTCAGCTCTATCAGTGACAACAAAGAGATCTACAAGGTCTTTATAAAAAATAGTAGTGAGCTCAATATTGTTCAAAAGCAACATCCAAAAAGATTATGCGAAATTATGACTGAGCACATGCCAAAAGATTGTGGCTACGTGTTGAAGTTGAAGTTAGAAGGCGTATTAATCGACGACCTTAAAAGAGTAGAGAGTTTATTAGCACTAATAAACAAAACGCATATCAGAGAACTAACCTCGATAGAAAATAATTTCTTTTCAATAGAGGCAACTAACCCCTGGAGCCTATTACTCGAAGACTACAGACCAGGCCATAACATTGAAAAAAACACGATGGTAACTGCATTCAAGCATCCTGTTTCGGAGTCGAGCAGTATCTACCTGATCAAGAGCTTAGTAACCGTTAGGCGGTGGTTGCTCAGACGAATACCGAAAGAGATTGAATCATCAAACAAAAAAGTGGTTGTTGAGCGCTTAAGCAAGTTCGATGCGACTATAGAGCGCGAGAAGTTTCTTGGCATCACACCCACGTTCCTTAGTATCTCAGCAAACAGGCCTTATCGGAATGAAAAGCTAAATAGTCGCTTCGTATCGATACACGACGTTGAGCCTGACATAGAAGAGGACATGCTAGACGATACCGAAAGTGGCGGCGACCAAAAAGAGCCAGAAGTAGTGGCCAGTGCTGGAATGCTAGCAAAAGCCAAGACGTTGTTTTCGAAGTTTGGTAAGAAAAAAGATAAGCAAGATGCCGTGATCACGCCTATTAATAGAGACTACGAAATAACGCTAGTGGACTACGCAGGGTTTGAGGTTTCTTATAAGAATTTATCGTGGTATATGATAGACGAGCTTCAAGAAGACACGCTACTAAGACAGTATAGACAGATATTCTTTGGCTGTGCGATTGGTGATGTGGTAGACAATACGATCGATGTTTCTAGAGAGATTGTTGGTCGCTGGATGGATGCAGCCGTAGGGTATTACATGGCCGCAAACTACACTATTAAAGAAAACGTAGAAGACGATGAGTATGAGTACTAATCGATCTTCTTTGTTTTATTCTCTGTCGCTAAATCTAAGAGACTGACCAGACTTTGAGGTGAATAATAATGTCTATGATTATCCATCACCTCTTGGTTGAATGAGCTTTGGATCTCAGGCGAGTCTTGCACATAATCAACTATCTCAGACACAGTGTCTATCATAGAGGAAACATAACCTGGTGATAGCCACTCATCTGCATGCTTATGATTGCTATGCTTCTTATAGCCATCTATCTGCCAAGAAATAGCATCTAAATACCCAGAAAACATCAAAGACTGCGCCGTACTTACCAGGTGCGCCGACTCAAAATATACATATCCTGATTTTGGCGACACCCATTGGTGCGCCTCAAGATAAGCAACACAACCTCTAGGGTTCTTTAAACCCTTAAATCTATGATGAGAGGCAAGTTTGGTGTCTCGACCAATAACAAGCTGTTCAACAAGGCTGTTTAGTTTGGTCTTTATTAAATTAAAATCATCGAGTGCTTCTAAGTTGGAATCATCTAACGTATTCAAAGCCGTATTACCCTCATTATGGGTAAGTTCGGCCAACATTCGACTGCTCCAAGATTTAAAAAACAAAGTGCGCGAAGAGGCTAATAGGTTGTTCATACCTGCGCTAAACAAAGACCATGTGTGACTATGAATAAATACACGCGCTTGTCTCAGAGAACTAATCTTATGCCCTTGAGTTAAGCCAGCTGAGTCTTGGATTGTAACGTCTTCTGGTGCCTGATAACGGGTTAGATAAGAGGTTCTGATAATATTCAGCACGTCTTGATTGATGCAAGTTCTATATAGCGAGTCATACAAAGGAACATAGTAATCGTTACCGCTGACTACTGTATGTTGATGTGAAAATATCACACTATTACCGAGCGATCCATCCATCACGCGGCCATAAACATTATTGGCAAGGTTCAGCTCATTAAGACTAACTCTATCGCTTAGCTGGTCAATCAGCCTATAGTAGAGTGCTGTTATTTGCTCGGGCTTAGGCGCAAATATGGTTTGTCCAGGCTTTACTCGTCTACCTTCCGCTGATTCGTGCGGTGCCAATTCCACAAGCTCCCTCTCTGGACCTTGCTCAGTGTTTGCATACGGTGATGCATGGTTATCAATAACCAAGAAGTCATGCAGACCATCAAGCCTAATAACCTCATTATGATAATGTTGGCTAGTAAAGTCGTTTAAGTTAAAGGCTTTGGATGATGCGATGGCGGCAGCCGTATGTGTTGGTGCCGTAGTGCTAGGAGCACTATCAGGAATAGCAGCATCGGTTAATGCAAGGTTTTGAGCGTCTGCAGCATTTTTTGGATCTGGCATTAATGATGAGTAATCAAACCCATCATCGATACGAGTTATAGGTAGAACCGAGTTTTTAAAGTTCATATAAGTTAATTAGCGGGGTTTGAAGTAAGAACGCATTATTTTGCATCTTTAAAGAGATATATTCAACAAGAGGCATCATTTCAAACAAAGCAGCTGACTTATCTTCAAATGAGAGGTCGTGGAAATCGCTAGCAGTACCATTAAAAGAACTAAAAGCACTCATGCTCAAACCACTAGAAGCAGCAAGCCAAAATGCAAATACATCTGGATATGAGATGCAGGCTTTAGCGGCTACCTCAAAGTCAATATTGTCAGCAAAGTGGTTGTGTACTAATGACGACCACATAGAAGGGATGCCTTGATGGCCAGTGCCAACCCATTGGAACGGGTTTTCATCAACAAAGGCTTCAAAGTCAGGTAGTTCGTCTTTTTGGATGCAGCTAAGAGTAACGTTAGCAGCATAAGCCGCTTGCTCTTCAACATAAAAATCTTCGTTTTCGATGTGATCGCTAAGGAATACAGCATCCACAAAGTGCTCACGAGGCAATAAAGCGACATGGCCCACATAATCAAACGAGAAAATACTTTCAGGATCGTTTTTAACCTTCGTTGGCGCAAAGATATTACCAACCTCAACATCAGAATCACGACTGATGGTGATACGCTCAAGAGCAATGCTTAAGGCGTTGATGCCCATAATCGGGGTGAATAGATGAGGGCGTGGTGTAGAGTATGATTTCACCAAAAAAGCAGACTGCAAGTGACTCATACCATGAATATCACCTTGCATCTCACGACTAAACATCGAGCCATAGTAATCAAAGTGCTGGTCGATTAAGTTAATGGCCAGATTTACCGAATCAGAAAATCTCAAGTCAGACGATGCAGAATGAATAGCAGGTGAGTCTAAGGCGTTGTCATCTATGCCAATCTCAAACGCATCTAAAACCAAAGCATGCGGCAGAGGACGACCACTAATTTCTGACATTGCTATATATCTAAGTTCTTCTTCATGATCTTCAAAAACCAGTTCTATGTTTTCATAGTGCAATATTTCTTGAGGTATTTCTTGAGATGCAGACTCTATAGACGTTGTAACATAAGGGCTGTCGTTAATGACAGAAAGTTTAAATAACTCTAAAAAAGGGTTGGTGGTTGCGCTATTTTCTTCGTTAAAGGCGGCAAGCGCTTCATTAACAGCGATCTGAGTATCGATATAATTGGCGTGATTCATGAAGGGTTCCATTCAACTTATAGAGGCAACTGGTGTGCTTAGAAAGATTATAGCAAATATAAAATCACATAGCATATTTTTTAACAAATATATTATTACTTGAAATTACATAAGAACAACATAACACAAATTACTGGCAATAATTGTAATTATCACCAGCAATTGTTTGCCGAATGGGATAGGGTTTTAGTTAGTGAAGTTGGCTTTAATGTTTTTGCGGATTGTATTTTGACGTTGACGTTCAATGTTACTTTCCATGCCTGTTCTATAAGTTTCAGCAGCCACAGTTGCCGCAAGCATAGATTCCATACGTGCTAGCTGCTCATACTGCTGTGATTGTAGATACAGTCTTAAACCTTTTACCTGTAAAAGTTCTTTCAAAACACCACGCTCTGCAGCACCAACTAAGGTCTTAGACCATGCTTGATACTCGGGACCTGCACCCAGATAACGGTTGACATCATTCTGGATTTTTACAGCTAGTGGTTGGATGGTTGTACCGGTTTTTGTGTCGGAACTTGGCATTTTTGATGCTTCTGCCAACTGCTCAGCTTCTGACGAGGCGATTGTAGCGGCATCATCTTCGGCTTTATGATTACCTGCAAAACCTGACCAATCTGCCTGAATATTTTTCAAAGAGGCAATCGCAGTTGATTTAATAGCATCCTTTCTACGCTTTAAATCAGAATAAGCTTGCCCGCCAACAGTGGCTGCGGCTTCTGGTGTTAATGGATCGTCTGGGAAACCAATCATGTTGTTAACGAATGCAGATTTGTCTCTATATTCAGGGCTGCCTTCATCAGCAGGAAGGAAAAGAGTAGAGGCTTGCAAACTTGCACCAGCACGCGGCGCTTCTCTTGAACATAAGTTACTGGCTGCCTGTGAAGCAGTACAGTAAAGGGCATCATGAAGTGCTAGACGAGTTGCCTTTGCACTACCTGTTGAAGAATATGCACCCGGACGAGCGGTAACTTCTTTGTTAACCATGCCCATAACGGCTTGTTTCTTCACAGTGCCCGAATCTTTAATCGATTTCCTTTCAGCCAATACCTGACAGACCTGATGTCCTGCACCAGAAGCGCCATAATCTATAACGACTTCTTTGGCTCTATGAGCCATTTTAACCTGTTGTTCAGCATTGGTTTTAATCTGACTGTTGTTTAACATCGACTGGCCAGCCTGTTTTGCAGACAAAGCTTTTTGCGAAGTTAAGGTTTGAACAGCAGCGCTAATAGTGGCTGTTTGAAAGTCTAATGCTGTCGAAACGGTTTTATCCATAGCTGACAAAGAAGCAAGGATAGTCTTTTCAGACAGTTTGATTTGCGGTTTCAGTAGTGTAGGCGGTGCAGCACTGTCGATATAACAAGTTGCAGCATTAACACTCATTGGTGCTAAAAATATGGCACCAGTAACTGCTACTAGCGTGGTAAGTGAGCTTAATTTTTTGCTAAAATTATTTTTCATGGTGATCACCTAGTAGTTACCCTTGATATTTCTCTTGATAAGTGCTTGCTTTTGGCGATCCAAAGCATCTTCCATCGGAAGTGTGGTTGTCAGTGTCATTGCAGCGATGTTACCTTCTAAACGCTGGTTGGCCAAGAATTCTTGGTGATCCATCCATGCGCCCAAACCTTCCATCTTAGCTAGCTCAACCAACATACCTCTAGGTTGCTGAGCAATCATGGATTTCTGCCATTCGTCTGCATCAGCACCGCCATAATAGCGAGTTACCGTGTTAAATAAAACATCATTAGGTGACTGCTCAATACCTTCTTTGGTTTTGAGATCAGGACGAACTGTGCTCATTGAGTCAAGGTAAGCCAATGAGTAAGCCGGGAACGCTGACAATGCGGTCTTGCGGTTAAGCTGTGATAGGTAAGCTTGACCAGTGACTGTTTGACCAACAGAGGTTGGAATAGCAAGGTCAGGCTTGCCTAAGATGTTTTGGCGTACGGCAGCTTTTGCTTGAGAAACTACAGTACCAGGCTTACTAGATACGAGTAGTACGTTTGCATTAGAGTCGGCACCAGCTACTTGAGAAACAACATCACATCGACCAGATGCTTTTTCTTCGGCACTACAGAATTTAGCGTGAACTTCGTCACGGGCGCGTAACGCTTCCTCTTGACTTTGGACAAGCTGACCTGGGCCGTTATCAAGCTGAGTAACTTTTGTCTTTGCTTGATTGGTTGCTGTTGTAAAAGCCGCGTCCAGCTGTTTGTTTTCACTAAGTACTTGGCAGACGTTATGACCTTGACCTGTTTTAGCGCCATAATCCAATTGGACATCAATCATATCATTACTAATCAGCTGTGCTTCTAAGGCAGCCACTTCTATCTGTTTGGCTCTCTTATCTGCAACTGATAGCTGTGTAGCACTAACAGCCTCTTGTCTAACCGTATTTTTAATAGCTTCGTTCAAGATAGAGGTAGAGTCAGTAATCGTCTTAGTGAAACCAAGTGATTTCTGGCTAACATCACTAATAACAGCGGTGTCGAGGTCAGCAAGGCCTTCACCTACGGCATTCTGTGTTGCGCTATGGTTCCAGCCATACACACCTAGCAGTAATGGTGATGCTGCAGCAATACCAAGTGCAGCTAAGAATTTGGGATCAAAAATCGGTTTTTTTGGAGTCTTTCTATCGCGGCTTTTCATAATGTGTCCTGCGCTATGTTTATATTGCTATGATTATTAAAGGCTCTCACCTTGCACTGCTATTAGTTAACGCGTTTTAAGCATTTGACGCGGTAGGTTCTGCAGGTTTTCCATCTTTATCAACTGTTGTGGTGGTGGTTGTACCATCAGGCTTTTTGATAGAAGTAGTGATTGTACCATTAGCGTTGTTAGTAACGGTGGTTATTGTGCCATCAGGAGCAGTAGTAATAACAGGCGCTTGATCTTTAGCGGTTTGTTCAAGCACTTCGGCTGCTGTCATACCGTGATTTTTGCCACCAGGATTGTAAATCAAAGCAGAGTTGATCTGACTAATATAGGTATTGTGCGCCATACTAGCCATTGCCTGATATACACGTTGATGAGAGTTAATAGAAGAACAGGCCACTGTCTCACAGCTACTTTCTTCGGTTTGTGTTGGATCAATAACGTTATACATGAAAGCGTAGGCGGCAGCTTCGGTTTCAGGAGTTAGGCGTTTATGGTGAGTAATAACCGAATAGTTAGTATCCGCACCACCTAAACCATCTGTACGAGGCAAACAAAGGCCTTGGTTAACTTCCGTAATATCGCAGTAATGACCTAAATGCGTGCGGGCGCGAGTAGCGGCTTTGGCGCTATTAGACGCTGCATATTGACCGGTTGTGATTTGCATCTTCTGAGTGGTATCAGCTTCGGTTGCGGTGTCTCGAACCAAAACCACTTTACGCTCAGCATTAGCCTCACAAAGCATATCAGTAGAAAGACCGATGCCTGGCTGTAGGTCAAGTTGAATATCGATTAACTTATAACCTTGATCAGCACCAGTTGTAATAGCAGCATTTCTCGCGGCAGCTTCATTCATAAAACGGGCGACATCTTTAGGGTAACGAGCCGTTTGGGCGGTATTAACCTTAAAGGTTGCAGACAATGTATCGGCCTGCATAACACTTCTAATCATCGTTTGAAGTGATGAAACACTAGGCATGGAGATAGCATTGGCTGGTGTGACCATGGCAACACTATAAGCAATTGTTAGAGATGAGCCAAATACAGTTAATACAGACAAGCCGCGAAACCAAGCTTGTTTTGCTAAGCTTGGTTTGCTGTTGGTGGCAGACTTCAAAGTACGACGTTTTCTATCTCTTTGTACGCGTCTATTCGTCATTATGATGCCCTTTTAGCTAAATGGGTTGCGTGTGCCAGTAGCAGTAGCGGCGCTTGTTGGCGCAGGAGTGCTAGGCGCAGCAGAAGTAGCTGTAGACGACGTAGCAGGAGCAGATTGTGTTACTGCAGGTGCTGAGACAGTTGGTGCAGGTTGTACTGCATTTGGTACAGTCGTCGTAGACAAAGATTGCGTTGGCGTATAACTAGAAGCAAAGCTTGTCGGCGTAGAAGTAGACGAACTTCCATTCAACAAGTTCTGTGCGGCAGTCACACGATTTTGGGCGGCAGTAATGTTTGGCTTGTACTGGTTGTAGTCATCCTTAATGTCATCATAACGATCATGAGAAACGTTTATAGTCGTACCGTTTTTAGTCACAGGATAGTACTTATTGCCATCTTTGTAGAAAGTAGGAAGTGGTTCGTACGGACCGGCAGATATAACTCTCGCAAGCTCTGCTTGAGCGCGGGCAAGACTTTCCGTCAATACGGTTGTTGCACCGCTATTTAGCGTCTCATCCATCTTAGATGTGTTGTAAGAGCCTGGTAGTTCAATGCTTTGTGCGTTTTGAGCCACTTTATTAGCCAAATCACGAGCGGTTTGGTTACTGACAGCAAGGTCGCTGGTCACACCATCAAGAATGCCGTTAAACGCCAAATCAGTCGAATCAAGCTGTGAGCCGACTTGCTGAGAGATGTAGTTACCAACAAAGCCCGCTGGATCATTAAGCAATGATGAGTTATTAGCAGAGTTTAGAACGTCTTTAATTGGCGATAAGGTATTTTCAAGCGCATTAAGACCAATCTTACAACCACGATCTAGTACTTCTTGTTGCATCTGAGCTAGACGATCAGTAACTTGCTTAGTAACCATGTTTCCGATGTCACCCCAGCTTGTTGGGATAGACGGAATAGCGACAGATAGGTCGAGGATTTGTTGTGCAGCAGCAAAACAACCGCTAGCCGCTTCGTTAGCAGGATCTTTTGGGTCCATGTTGAATAGCTCATCAACATTCACTGTAGTAACAACAAGCTCTTGACGCTCTCGCATGACTTCCGTATGAGCTGCTTTTAAGCCATCTACGTTGTTAGGATCAGCACAGGTTGTCGCCTCTGCAATAACATCACTATCAACAGTAACGCCAGCAGGATCATCTTGTTTAGCAGTACCGTTACCAGTACCTGCAACCACACCACCCGCAACACCGCCATCTTGAGCATCAAAAGCATTGACTTTGACAGTATCAAGACCAGCTTGAGTGGCTGAACTAGGGGCGGCAGTAGTGGACGCGGTAGCGGTCGCTGATGCGTCTGGATTAGGGAAGGCATTCACTGTAGCAGCGATAGATGGGACGCCGACACCAATCATGGTGCCGATTGCTAGAACGGCATAGGTTTGTGGATCAGTCCATAAGGACTTGTTGCGCTTCGCATTAGCGGCGGCAATGGGGTTTAAACGGCGTTTTTTGTTATTGCTCATCGCAACGTATCCTCTTAGTGGCTAAAATTATTCTCAAAAAAATGAGTGAAATTACGGGGTTAAGCTAGTTTGTTTCGTTAAGTAACTATTGGTTGCTTAACTCTTCCATAAATGCGTTCATTATATCAGTGTTGTCAGAAGTTATCACTTTGTTAATGATAAATAAGCGAATTAGATTGTAAAAGTTCTCGACAAATATATAGCGCTCTGCGGCAATCTGACTATCCAACACAGCCTTTAAATCTTGCTTAAAAGCAGGATTGGCATGGTGTTTACGGTAAAATACATGGAACAAGTACAGCGCCACATCAAACTCAATAACATTTAAAAAGTCCATAAACTCCTTAAAACCCAGTGTATTGCTACTAGGGTAATAGGGGAGTGTTGTGTAAATTCCAGCAACAAAACTGTTAGAACTTCGAGTTAAAGCGTTGGCAAACACGAATGGACGGGTTTTATCGACTCTTAAATTACCATTATAGAACTCAGTTGCATTAGTAATATAACCACGACTGAGTTCAGGGTACTCAGATATATAACTAGAGACGCTCGAATGACTCATTGTTTCATTGGCGGCTGGTACTGGTGCCACATTCAGGTCTGCAAGTATTTCGATAAAGGCATTGCTATCTATCATGGACTTGCTCTCCTGTTGCTTTGTAGTTCTGACGAAGGTTTATTATCTGTGATATTGGCGGTATAGCTATCGCGCCAGTCTTTATTTTGGATATTCTCTTTTATGGTACTTCTCATTGAAACATTGTTCTCTCTGGCATCAATAAATTGATTAACATTCATTTGCCAGTGTTGGTTGAGGCGATACATAGTAATGCTTGATGGTTCGCTCATGAAATCCTTTAAATCTTCGGTCAAGGCGTTAGACAAATAAGGTTGCGATTCCTCAATATTTAGAACAACACTATAGCCTGTCTGATCAAAGCCGTCATGCTTAGAAAATATGTCTTCGGCAAGATCATCAAAGGACTGATACCCCATTAAGGCGAAAGTACTACTTTCATCTAGATTTCGCTTGTTGGTTACAGTCAAAACAGGCTCAAGTTCAAAGATTGCGTTCTTTTTGGTTTCATTAAAGTTTTCTACCGAATTGCCTACTGATGAAGTAGCGGTATTATCTTTATTTTGAATGTTCGCATCAAACTTAATTCGTTCCTGCACATCAACTCTTGAGTCAAGCATATCAACAACCTTTGAGACCGGTTGCTTTAACAAACGGTTTAAGTCATTGGGTACGCCTTCAATGCTTTTGTAGATGTGACCACTAATGATTGACTGGATTAAATCAGAGGTGCCAGGGTTGTAGGTAATTGAGAATTCATACTCTTCATTTCTCTTCATCATTATTGCCGTAGCCTCAACTAAAGCATCATTGATGGTTGCTTCATCGCTGGCTGATGAGATAACAACAACCTCTTTATTCTCAGGGTTTACTTTTGAGGCAAATTCAATCACTGGCTGAGCAAGATCGATAAGAGTCTTGTCTTTGTTGTGATCTTCTAGACGATCAAAATAAGACTTAGTGGTATTGAGTGAGCTTTCCATTAAGTCGGTATTGTAATTCACAGCAGGGTTTGATTTCTCAGCCAGTCTCGCGTGACCAACTAAGGCTGTCTGACTGGCAACACTATTCAAATCCGTAATGTTGTTGTTAAGACTCCTTTGTATCTTATGAGCAATTTCTGGTGTTAAAGGACGGTTTAAGCTAGTGAGATAAAGCGCCAAACGCTTATCGCTACGCATAAGAATACCTTGCTGCAAAAACTTGTCGGTAATAGCAGCATTCAGATCAAGACCGATATTGGTATTTGTGGCCAAGTTTTTTATTTCAGCTAAATTCCCAGCATCCACAACAACAGAGGTTAGTTTGTCGATACTATCTGCTTTAGCAACAGAGCCAAGACTGGCAAGAACGCCGGTCTTATCTTCTAGCAACTGGTTTGCGTGATGTGCAGACTTAGTACGGTCAATCAAAGCAAGTGCCGCTGGCAAGAAGTTTTTATTGCTAAAAAGGGCAAGGTTGGTCAAGTGGTGCGGGGTAGATTGCACAAAAGATTGCTCATGAACAATCTCTGAGAACTGCTGAGCGCGACCAAACAAGCTTGTGTTGTTGGCCACATGGCCGTATAGACCTGCTGTTGCGTGGGCAGCAGCCTTTAAATCAACAACCTTCCCAGAGTTCTCCTGGGCTTTTAAGTTGCTATAAAGATTGTCTATTAAGTCAGTGTGGGCTGCAGGGTTGTCTAGTACCGCAAAAGCGTCGGCTTTAGTGGTCAAGTCGTCCTGATTGGTAGCCAAGCTAATTAAAGCGGTATCAGAAAACTTGCCAAATGCTTTTTTGGTATTGATGGCGACCTTTGCCAGTCCTTGTGTCTTATCACGCAGTATCAAGTCTCCGTAAGGTCTTAAAACAGCAATATCAGCATTGATAGCAGTCAAGATCTCTTGTGATGGATTGCTTGATGGTTTTATACGATCGTCTAGATGCAAAGACGCATGAGTTGTCATCAGCTGCTTTAACAAAGCAGCTGACTTGAAGTCGTACATCAGAGTGGGCGCTGAATCGCTCATAAGATTTTCCATATCGATAAGTTAACAAGATTAAGCTTTAGGGGATTTTTTCTTACCCACAGAGCCAAACGCATTTTTCAGTGCTTTGCCCAAGCTGCTCAACAACGCGCCAGTTTTTTTCATAACCTGACTCATTGCTTTCTCATCATTCTTTTGCGATCTAAGGTTGCCCTTCTTTTTAGACTTGGCCATGTTGGTTTGCATATCGCTGTTCATACTAGACAGCAAGCCTGCGGCCGCAATGTCGCCATCATCGCCTTTTTTAAGGTTTTGACCGATATTGTTGTTAAGTCCTTCGGCATTTCTGAGGTATTTATCGAAAGCATTTCTAGTGGCATCTTTAGCTTTTACACGCTCAGCTTCTGACAACGGGTTTTTCTTATCATCAAGTGCCTTGTTGTTCTTGTTAAACTTATCGTATTCGCTATACACGTTATTCAGGTGAGACTTAGTGAGCTTGTTACAGTCAAGCAAGTCAATGTCTTTTTTATCAACAGAGGCTTGGTAATCGCTGGCAGGTTTGGCTGTATTAGCCTCTTTACCATGCTTCACCAAATCTACTTTTTTAGCTTCATCTTTCTTAGCTTCATCTTTCTTTGCAGTCTTAGCGTCAGCTTCGGCCTCTTTTTTCTCCATAGCCATGATGTGATCGCGAACTGCTTGGGCGTGTGCGTCACGTCTTTTATGAAGAGCCTCTAAACCTTTGACATGCTCAATATCTAGATTTACTCTTTTTTCTATACCAGCGTGCCTCAAAGTTCTGTATACACCATAGCCAACACCAGACATAGAAGAAAATACGCCTGTGATAACACCATGTGTCATGCCAGCTAGCATTGCCCCAACTTGGTTAAGGTCTGCTTGTGCTGACATACCACCTGTTTTTTCATTATTTTTGACACTGAACAGGCTAGTGTTTTTCTCTTCATTGCTAGGGTTATCAGCATCTTTATCAGCATCAGCATTAGCATCTTCGTTAGAACCATTCTCAGCAGATGAATTAGCAGAGGCAGGCTGTTGATTATTTTGAGCGGCTTGCTGTGCATTAGACGGAGTTGCAGCGTCAGGTTGGGCTGGTGATGGGCGACCGCCGTTATAGAGTGATTCTACACGTCCAAGAGCGCGCTCTGCTGCCACTCTTTTTTGGTTATTAAGATCACGCCGCTCAGTTTGACCAGCTTCATTCATAGCAAGCTCTTTGCCACGCTCCATTAGAAATGCAAGCTTTTTATCTTCTGTTCTAGCAAGTCGTTTAACGGCAAGGTCGTGAATAAACTTATCTGTAACCGCCAGCTCAGGAGAGCGAGTTGGCGCTTCTTCTGGGCGATTTTGTTGAGCGTTAGGGAATAGTGGAATGACTTTTGCGCGGGCGGGCGTTGAGCTAGAGTACAATCCAGCGTTATCGTTAGCAGCTGCCTTTACTTTCATAGGTTGCATTACTGACGCAGGTACGGCTGTTTGAGCTTTCAACTCTTCTGGTGTAGAGGTAGGTGTTTCTACAGGCTTTTCTGTGGGTTTCTCTACAGGCTTTGCTGCAGGCGGAAGTTGTGACTCATCCTTGATTTCTTTATTAGGCGAGGATGAAGCCACATACGCTTTTAACAAATCTTCAGGGCTTTGGTTTTGACTGGCTTGTTGGATAGAAGCTTTAATACGTGCAGCTTCATCTGCAGCTTTTTGCTGGGCATCAGTATTGGTTGCCTGCGTAGCATCCACAGATGCTTTGGTGGTTGCAGCTTCTTGTTCAGCTTTAAGGCGCTCAGCCTCTTCTTGCTCGGCCTTAATACGTGCAGCTTCTTCTTGTTCAGCCTTAAGGCGCTCAACTTCTTCTTGATCAGCATGGGTACTTTCAGCAGCTCTAGCCTCAAGAAGACTGGTAGCCTTTTTGCCTTCGTTAAGCTTGCTTTGAACCTCAATGCTATTAATAAGAGCAGATGGTGACATCTGTTCCTCAGATGTTTTTCCAGCAAGCATTTGAGCGGTGATGTTTTTGATATATTCAGCTGCTAGCAAGTCTTTGGTAGCATCATCAGAATCTAACTTAGCATCATCAGTAGACTCAAGCGCAGTCTCTTGATGGTGTTCAAGATCCATAGGTGGCATGGAGTTTGCGTAATCATAAAACTCAGAAGGATCGAAGCCATCTTGGCTCATATCGCCAAGCTCAAGCTCGATGTCTTCGCGAGTCTTTTCTTTGGATTTTACGGTGGTATCGTTGTCATCAGTAGACATAACGTCCTCTCTTTGGTTTTTTGCTAGAATTATATTGCTAATATAGCATATTAAATATTAAGAATTACGAAAAACAGTTATGACCGTATCACTTGAATAGACTTCGAATTAAGCTCAATGCGATCACCTGTGTTTACCTCTACAGCGGCTTTAGGTATCAGCTCTAAAGTCTGCTCTAGCGTTCTTATGATATTAGACGCATTCGATATAATAGATTGAACCAAATCGATATCACGCCCGCTATCTGTATGCACCCAGCAACTAGTGGCTTTCAGCTGCTGTAACAGATCATAGATAGAGGTAGGTTCAATAGTGACCGTAGCAAGGGCGTCTTGGCGGATACTAAAAGGGGATAGTAATTCAAGCAATAGTGACTGCTTGCTACTAACATGGCAGTCCAAGAGAACTGCCACGTCGCCATTAGTAACCGCTACAGCAACCTCAATTACTTCACCCAAGGCGGCAGAGTACAAGCCCGTCCTTAGACTTGAGCGCTGATCATCAATGCATCGTTGCAAGTAGTCTGAATACCCGTTAGGAGCAATCGGTAAAACATCTTTGAACAGATGAGTAAAATCGGTATAAACCGCCTTACCGTAAGCCGTCATTTTAATGGCCGTATTAAGCTTGCCAGCAACATCATGAAACTGTGTGTCTTCAAACAGCGCTTTATTGGTTAAACAGTACTGCGTGTGAACACCATGACCAATAAGTATCTGCTCAGAGGCAACACCAAACGCATTATGGTACATATTCACATCATCAATCAGATGGGACCAGGTGCTGATGTTTGTCTCTGACATGACATCGATATCCACATGAGTAAGGTCAATAATCTCATCAGCCTCAAGCTGCATCTCAGCACAAAGCATGCCTTGAGAGACAACATGGGTTTGAGCAATCGCCAGCGCTTTCTTATCAACGTAGTCAGTATATAAATGACGGCCATTTGTATTAAACAGCGCAGTAGAAACACTGGTATCGACACCCGTATTAATCACATGACAAATAAGGTTGTTCAAATCGATGGTTTGGCTGTAATGAGGTAGTGTTATACCGCAGGTGATCAGCCACTCGTTTTTACCTAAGTAAATACTTGGATCTAAACAATCGTTATTAGAGAAATGTCGATTGAACAAATTGTTGATAGCCGGCAGGTTTTCGCTAAGGGCGATTTCACCCAGCTCAGTCTTAGGCTGACAGACAAGTACAGGGATATTAAGCTTGTTGTTTGACTCAGAATCATAAAAGCAAATAGAGTCCACGCGCTCAATAATCAAGTTTTTAGCTTGGACTTGTGCCTGCAGCTGCTCAATATAAGATGAGATGCCAGTCTTTTCCTGTATGCGTTGGCATAGATGAAGAATGTCCTCGTAGGAATTTTGACAATCCACTAACAGCGTTGAGATTTCGACCTGAGTATCACCACTGAATCTACTGAATAAGCGGTGACGGTATAAATCAGCACTGATACGGGCAATCAAACCTCGATAAGACAAATCTTTAATCAGATGCTTGTAGATATAAGCTTTTTTATGGTCGCCACTAAGCTCGATAAAGTAATCAGCCTCTGGGTTTTGAGAGTGATCAGAGAGCATTTGATACAAATAGTCTTTATGTGGATGCGTGTCTACCATGTAGAACAAGTCAGACTTGAACTTATTGGTAAGCTTGACGATTGCTTCGTTGATGTCATCGATATTAACGGGTTGGTAGCCGTACTGAGAGTAAGTATCATGGATGTAGTCTCGCGCTGGCGCGAACAAATCGATCAGTGACGGGGCAAGACTCTTATTGGATGCCATCTTACCTAGATGAGCAAACAGCGAGTAATCATCACGCGTGACAGGCTCATAGCGACGAGTAAACACCGACTGGTGCAAATACGTTGGTCGTCTATGAATCTTGCTGTGATCGTAATTCTGCTGCACCTGACGGCGTGTTTCAAAGAAACCTAGATGGCGCTCTTGCTCATGAAGCGGCAACTGAGAAACCAGCGCTAAAAATGAGAGCAAGTCAGATGCTTGAGATGCGTAATCAATGTATTCAGGCGCAGTTGCCATGTAATACTTTGCAGCAAGTTGGTCCGACAGGTCTGTGGCCGACATCTTGTCAGTGAGGCGCTTATTCATATAATCACCAATAAGCGGCTGGCGTTGCACATCCGCCTGACATAAGGGATCAGTCAGGCTAATAAATACCGTGTCAGCAACAGCAGCGATAGGCTTTAATGAGCGTGCAATATCGGCTATCAAATCCAATTGAGGCAAACTGTTTGGATAAGCGGTCAGTATGAGTGAGCTGTGACGGGTTTTATGCGCCAACATCCCCGCGTCTGCATTCTCAAAAGCATAAACAAAGTGGGCGTCAATCTGTGAGTTCTGTCTAGGCAACTCAAGTGTCCACATGTTCTTTTCTTTACTAACAGGTGCCAAGTGGTAGCTTAGCGTCTCAGGCGATTGTACTTGATAACCATGACGCTCAATTTGAGTTCTGATGGTATCAATAGGTGACAACGGCAAGGCGGTGATCACATCATCATCGGCCATCTGTATCAAGGTATTTACAAGCTGTGAGAAAGCGATAGCGGTATCTGAATTTAACGCCCGCTTTGATTGTTCTTTGATGAAATTAACATAAGAGGTCGTGCCAGCAATATCGGTAATCGCAAATTGCTGTACTTCTTGCAAGAAGCACTGGATAGCTGACTTTATTAAAGGCGTCTGCATTTTCTTATTTTGTTGGAATATGGCAGACACTTCGCTGTCACGGCGATGTAACCCTTTATTCAGATCTGTAATCAGCTGCGCTAGGCGGGCTTGCTCTTCTGGTGTCTTATTGGTTTTTTGGGCAAGCTTATCAATAGCGCGGCGGTGCAAGGTGAAGAAGCTAAATGGCAGAGTAACGCCTTGTCCAACGACGATAACGTGATGCAGCAAACTTTCTTGCTCTTGATTGATAATCAAAATTGGTTGCAGGCCATTCTTAATGTTATCTAACGCCTCAGTGATCACTTGCGGGGTACTGAGTGCTAAAGACAATCGACTTGCCAGCGCATCCACCCAAGCATCAACATCACATGATGATACGCTGGGCAGCTGTAGTGGTGTCTTCTCCATCATCACCTTTAATGCCAATTCCTCATCAGGGGTACGAACCTTATTCTGCAGTTCTTTGATTAGGTTGTTATAAGCGTTGATGCTATTAGGTTTTTGCTTGTATAAGACATTCGATTGGTTGTTGAACCACCATCGGAGCGATGAGCAATCTTGTATCTTTTGATGCTCATTATCCAAATGGGTTTTAAACAAGTCTTGAGCGATTGCTGTGGAGAGCACCTTAAGCTGACGCATGGCGTCAAAGATACGGGTGTACTGCTCATAGACATTGGTTAGTACGGTACGGTTAGCAGGCGCAGGAATCAGTTTGGTGCGCGTAGCAAGTATTGGCTCATGCAATGATAGCGACTGACCATTTTTCAGTAACGTCGGTAAGCTGCTTGGCGCTACCAATTGCTCAAAACTCTTATCACATAGCACGATGGATGGATTAATAATCTTTGTGTCTGCAGGTGGATCTAGGTAGACAACAACCACATCATTTGACGTGGTGCTGGCAGGGGCGGGCTGACCTAATAAATAGGTCTTGATGCCATGCTTGCTGCAGCAGTCATCTATGGCTTTTGATTGATTACTAATACAAACAACAAGCTCAATCTTAAGTGATTTCGCCACCTTGTATAGCAAAGGCAGTAGTGTGGTAAAGGCATTAGCCAAACCGGCCACACTAAAATAGCTTGAACGCTTAGAGATTAAGTTATTGGTCGCCAAGAACAACAGGTCAACTTGCTCTGACGGGAGCGATTTTACATTGCTGAGCGTCTCAAGGATTAGCCATGAGGTCATATCAAAATTTTGGTCTTTGGCCGCCCACATGGTTTGCATTTGTAGCAACGCATTATGAATCTTTGGTTGCTGATCACGTTCAATTAAGCTAAACGATTGAGCATAGGTAGACTCACTCACATAACGGGTGAGTTTTGGCGCTGATGATATAAAAGGACTGGTTGGTGTTTTTAGCAAGCTTCTACTGTAGTTGACATCCAGTGCTAGGCGGGCAAGATAATGGTTATCTTCCACCAAAGAGAATGATGGTTCCTTGACTTGGGCCAACTGAGCAAGCCATGCATCCCTTTCACTAGGTGTACCGTTTTGTGTGAAGTATCGATACACGCCAGCAATGAATATTGCATGACATAAGATGGTGCGAGACATAAGAGAGGCAAAGCTAATACGCTTAGGGCTTTGCAAATAATCTGTTAGCGTTTGTAGTACTGGCAGGTCAGACTCTGGTACTAGGTAATCCGCTAAGTGACTAACACCCAAAGCGAAGGCTTTGCTATAAACATTGGTTTGCACCAAATCAAGCATTTGCTTGGCCACTAGCTCGAAACGCTCAGGCGCAACCGATACTGCAGGAGTGGCGTGTGGACTAAACAAAGAAGATTTTGGGGTGGCAGGGGTTGGGTTACGTGCATATAGATTAGACAGTGCATCGTCAATACCCATCCACCACCAAGCTTGATACTCATTATAACGGTCTTCGCCAGACTGCAATAGATACTCAATATTCTTAATGATATGAGCACGCGATTCTCGATGCGGTGTCACTTGATGATTAACCGCCAAACGATATAACTCGCTAAAATCATGAGAATCATATTTATAAAGATCGTTGGTGTAAAAAGCCTCTACCGCACCTGACAGCCAATCATTCATATCTACTAGGTAATCTAGCATAAGCTCAAGCTCTTGCTGATGCACCTCAGATTTAAGACTGAATAACTCGTGAATAACGGTGTTGTCTTCTTTGTCACCAGGCAATTGATGTTCTTTAGCAAACTCTTCAAGAGCAAGGGTATAAGCATGGCTAGAAGCGTAGTCAATTAGGCTAACAATCTTCATTGTTTCAATGTCATTGTTGTAGGTCAAAACAACAGCAGGTAGATGTGACTCAACAAGGGTTAAAGAGGTGAGTCTATGCAAACCTTTGGCCACTACTTTTCTATCTCTAACATCTGATAGCGCCATATTCTTAAGTTTGGCCATCTTATGAGCAAAAGCGGTATCCACGCCATCATATAGCACTGCATGAAAGCTATAAGGTTGCTCAGGACTGGCTGACGGCATTGAGTTACGGTCAATTAGATGTAGATATGGATCATCAATAAACCTTGGGGCATAGTAGCTTGGCGTCGTTAAAGCGTCATCTTCTACTGCTGCCGCCTGTTCAGGCGCAATAGTGTCTTGGGTATCATCTGCAGATACATGCTTGCTTAAGTCGATAGACTCAGCGGCAACTCCCTCGCTATCAGCCACAGATTGCTCATCAGAGGCCATTTGAGTGTTGTCAGCACCCAAATCCTCATTGGCATCTTCATCAGCCGCATTTGCATCATCAGAGCTATTATCGTATTCTTCTGTATCGTCGTCTTCCTCTTCGTTATCACCATCAAGATAGTTGTTTTCAATTTCATTAGCTAACGCCGCCATTTTACTATCAAGCTCAGAACTACCGCCCGTGAGCAGGTCTAGATCAAAATCACCAGCATCAGGCTCTTCATCGTCAATAGCACCGGTATAGTCATCGCTATCACTATCACCATCATCAGAATATTCAGAAAAATCTTGAAACACCACTCTAGGGCGATCATCGTCATCGTCATCAGCATCTGTATCTGATTCATTATTAGAGGCGGTATCGCCTTGGTTGTCATCTTCTGGTGCCTTGGTTGTGTCGGTTAAGGGAGTAAGGGTTTCATCTGTTGTTTCAATGACAGCTTCAACAGCAAGACTTTCTGCTGGCGTGTCTGCATCGACGTTATTTAAAGCGTCAAATACATCATCAATGGCCAATTCAGCAGCTTTGGCAGCACTTGTGGGGTTTAGGTTATAAAACCCATCAACAAAATGGATACCAGGCTTATCGGTGTCAGATAGTGCTAGGTCATCTTCATCGCTCTCATCCGCCTCATTCAACTCAGGCATGTCTGCGATATCAGCGTCAGATACAGGGATTCGCTTAGAGCGCTCAATCAAGCTGATTGCTTGCTCAAGGCCTATTAACTGCTCATAACTGGTAATCAAAGGGATAAAGAAGTCTTTGTGTAGATGGTTGATGCGATCGTGAAGCGCGATGGCATTGTCAGGCTTTGGCTTCTTATTACCAACAATGTATAAACGACTGGCGGATGGCAAACTGTTTTGATTAAACAGCGTTGATGAGAGATCCACGACACTGACATTGAAAAAGTACGCTTGCAGCCATTTAAGAATATGGACTGAGCGTTTACCTACTTTGCCAATCTGGTTTGCTTCAATAGGTCCTATGAATAAACTGCGACCTTCGGACTGACGCTGTTCAAGCACTTCAATAATCAGTGATTGATCCAGTCTGTCTGTTGTGTGCTCTAAGTACCTATTCCCATGATTGTCGTTAAAAGGAATATTCGTGGTAAGTGGCGACACGCCAGCAGGCAACAAGGCAATACTCAAGCTAAAATCGCTGGCAGGAGCGATAAGGCTTAAATCTTTATTACTGATGAAGTAACTAGGCACAGCAACCGATTCTGATTCAGCTCTTAACGCATTAATACGAGTGGCTTCTTCGACAAATAAACTCAGCTGCCTATAGTTCTGTGGGTTTGGTTCGTTGACATGAAAACCTAAGTCGCTGGTAAACCCTGATAATATCGTGCCGTCACCAATAGAGGGCGAGTAGACAATCTTGTCAGCGACCATGTTCGTATCAGGCAGTAGTAACTTGGCTAGAATAGGGGCGAGTAGAACAGTGACGGTTGGCTTATAAAGAATGGCGCTATCAGTAACAAAGTGCAGTGAATGGCGGTTATTATGCCGGTCGGTCACTTCATCAAAGACTTCAAGATAAGTTGAGGTTTGTAAGGTCTTCCCATATAGGTCGATTGCCTCATTAACCAGTACCATCTGATTGAACTCATGCCAATGATTGATATCAAGCTCTGTAGATTCATTTAATACAGAGGTGATAATGCTATCAGCAACATCCAAGCTCTTTTTGAAAGGCGAGTCCTTTGGTGGTGTCTGAAATATCGTTTGAGCAAAAGCCTGGGCGGTTTTTACAGACTGCATGTGATTTGCGCACATGTCTAAGTAGGCGGAACTACATAGCGCCAAGGCCTCTGGTTCAATTTCACCATCATGATTTAGCGCATACAGGCAGTCAGCAAGCGGCACCAGATTGGCTCTTAAGCGTTCAGTCGTAGTATCGCCATTCTCATCAATCGTTTGGCGTTCAACAAACCTTCCGTAAGACGAGTTATAGACAGTATCGCCATTATGGTTAATACCAATAGCAACAGAAAAATCCAATAGATTGGTGATATCACCTTTTAAATCCCCTAGCGCAGCACGAAACTGCTGTGTAATCTCAAGCGGAGTAATAACTTGGTTACGTGCAACATAGGCCAATTCAAGCTTTTGAAGTAACTCACTTTGATCTGGATACTGATACAGCTTGCGACGAGTAATCGTAGGCAGCACTATATACAAAGCAATGGTTTTTTCTTTGTTTTGGAGTAGTAGACGTAGATTGGCGTTTTTAGCGGTACGAGGGGTTATAGATGATTTGGTGTCAAGTAGTAATAAGCACCTGCCCGGACTGGAGGATTCAGAAAAACCGTATTGTGAATGCTGATTTCTGGGCAATAAGTAAAGACCAAACTCCCTATAGTCAGGGTAGTTGGTTTTGGTAGCGGTCGCTGTCATGATGAATGCCTTTATTTAAACGATAAATACAGTGCGTCATAGGATCGCACTGTATTTATTATAGTTAAACCGATAGGTAATACTAGGGTTTTCTACGTTTTCGTTTAACAGGCGTATTTTCAGCTGTTGGCTCTGGTGGAACTTCAATATCGCTATCAGCTTTAGCTGCTTTAGGCTTGGTTTCAGCCTTCTTAGCGGGCTTGGTAGCGGCTGGCTTGTCTTCGGTTGCAGCAGCCTTAGTTTCTGCAGGTTCAGCCTTGGTGGCAGCCTTACGGGTACGCTTAACTGGGGTAGGTTTATCCTCATCGGCTTTATCAGCAGTTTCAGCTTTAGGCTTGGCTTTGGCTCTTGTTTTGGCTTTAGGTTTCTCAGCCTCAACAGCAGGGCCTTCGACAGCAGGTGCTGGCGTGACTTCTGGCGCTTTCTCAACAACCATTTCTGGTGCTTTTTCTGGTTGTTCGAGTGATGCTTGCAAGGTTTTGGCCATTTCACTAACTTTAAGACGCCTTTCTTCGGCAGCCTTTAGTTTTGCGGCAATATCAGCCTTGCTACTATCAGTTACTTCACGACTGGCGTTGAGGATATTAGCAAATACATCATTAGCAACTGGTACAGCTGTGTCACCATCTAGCGTGCGCATTGTGTCGCCTGCACTAACACCTATGACGTTTGCTTTATCTTTAGTCGCACCCAATTCTTTTTGTTTTTCAAACGCAGCTTTTGCTTCGCCTGGAGTTGGGTATAACGGGTTTTCTTTTTGATACTGCTCAACTGCTTGGTTTACATATTTTATTGGATACCCAACACCTAGCGTGTAAGTGGCATCTTGAAACTTTTTCAAAATATGCATATTAGGGTTGGTAGGATCAAAAGTAGGGGTTCTTGCACTACGACCCATAATATCTAAAGCAGTAATTCTTTGGGCAAGCTTACTGCCTGGTGCTTTAGTTAAAGCGGGATCATCAATTGATTTGATACCTATAACCATCGGAACCGCAATACCTGATGGTCGTGTTTCTATACTGCCAGTAACTCTATTTTCACTTGGCTTGTAATCAGCCATGTTGTATTCGCTAATGTGTGGTCTGCTCATTACATTACGAAAAGTAGGGTTGTCTGGATTAAATTTATTGTAAATAGCGCGGGCTTTATCGGCTTCTTCCTGTCCTGCTTTTTGGAAATACTCTCGACGTTCGCCTGCAGTAATTCGTAATTGGAAATTACCTGCTTTTGCAGCGTCATAAACCTCACGAATCTTCGCAATGTTATCTTCTTTTTGAGAAGCGATAATTACAGGTTCGCCGCGTTTTTCTTCACGGTGACTAATCGCATGCAAAATAGCACGCTGATAATCGGCATCAAGTGCCTTACGCTCATGGCTCGGGTTAGCAGGGTTTTGAAGATAGTTTAGGGTGTTTCTATCTCTACCTTCAACAAGTTTGGTAAGCGTGTCAATTGGATCGCCAGCTTCCCATACAGTAGACTGTCTACCAGTAAGCGGGTTTACATGCGTACCTACAGCTTCACGATCTGCATATAGCTCAGTATAGATATCAGGGCGATTATCGACCTTACGGCGTCCATTTTCATCTGTAGTATGAAACGCACCACCAATAACAACAAACCCGGTACGACGGGCTTCTTCTGGGAACTTGGTTGAGTTTGGTGGTAGTCTGTTAGACAGAGATTTGCCAATGAAATTGACAACATCATACTGCTGATTTTTAGAGCGAGGATCGTCAGGCGTCATTAGGTGGACATCGATGCCATCATTATATTCTTTAATGAAGGAGATATCGCGACCAGGATCACCTGTTTCTAGGTTAGGCTTAGGTGGCGTAAAGCCTTTAGTAGCAAAACCAATCTTAACCTCAGTATCTTGATCGCTATTAAGGTTTGCAATAATTTGGGCGTAGTTAATACCAGCCGTCATTACTTTACCAGGAACGGATTTTGGATCTGATTTGTCTTGAACAATCACGCTTTCATCTACGGTCAAAAAGTCAGCAGCAAGAACAACGTCTTGATGGACCATAGCGCCAATAGAGTCTAAGCCAGTACGAGATCTGTAAGATTGGGTTGTATTAGCAAGGTGTTTGAAATAGGAGGCTGCTTTGGCAGAATCTTCGGGACCGCCGCCTGCTTTTTCACGGGCGGTTTCTTCGGCTGTTTTATACCGAATATTAATCCGAGTACGAGCGCCATTTTTATCATAGGTGTTAGGATCTAGTAGATGGCCTGAAAGGTATTCATGCGGATTACCTTCTTCATCGCAACGAAAGCCATGTCCGTCAACAGCGATTACTGCGCGGTTTTTATGACTGTCATTTCGCCTTTTTTCTACAGATAGCGTCGGCTTGGGTGATATGACACCGCTATCCAGATGCTTTTTTAGTTCTTGGTTGCTCATTAGGACACCTATTATAGTAAGATTGCTAAAATTATTATGCGAGGTTTTAAGCTCCGCTCGTACAGTTTACTATACTCAGGGGTTTTAAAACCAATAAATTTAACAAGTATCACGATATTATTCAAATAACGGTAAAGTTTATAACAAAGCGTATGATAAACTGACTCCATAAATAATGTGCCGGTAGAGAGCTATGAGAAATACGAAAACTACATTAATTGACAAGATTGAAAAGATGCCGATATTTCGAGGGCAGCCTATACATGTCATAGCTATTATTAGCATAATTGGCGTGCTTTCGGTATTTCTAATCATCGCTTTGTTAATAAAATTATTTGCACCTCAGCCTAGAACTTACGATGACTACTTCGAAAACATCGATCAAGTCATGCAAGTTGAAAGAGATGCAGCTAATGCTGCTGCAGTGTACCAACCTCTTGAGGAACAGCTTGGTACTGAGTTCTATGAGAACGAAGTACTCGGTTTAGATCCTCGCGTAGCTCAGGTTTCAGAAAGTGCTGTTGCTGTTCAAAGAGAAGCAATAAATAACGTTCAAGAAAATAACGCTCAAGTTAAGGCTATGGGCGGTATTTCTACTCCAGCAGAACTAGAGCGGTACTATACTGGGAATCCTAAAGACCCCGTTGCCGCAAATAAAGTGCAGCAAGCTATCGATGCTTCTCAAGGTAAACTCTAAAAAGAATTTTGGGTAAATCTCAACATAACTAATCTGAAACAGAGGTAGCAATTAATAACTTTGCTACCTTTTTTTGTTGCCAAAAAGCGGTTGCGGTACTAAGCGCATTAAGCGCTATAACACCCGCCAAACAAGCGATAGTAATAAAGTCAAAGCTTGAGCCAACACGGTAAACAGAATAAACCATAAATACCGTAAAAACGACTGTTAGAAACAGCGTTACATAGAGACTACCCTTGTAAAGACTATTCAAAAACAAGAGATGGCCCCGTGGTGTAGGATTCTCTTCATCAGGCAAAGTGCTGATTTGGAGAGCGGGCGTAAAATTACCATTCACTACAGTCTGCTTAATTATGAAGGTGTTTGCTGCAACGCTTGATTGAACAAGAATTAAAAGACCTACTATGACCATTTGATGTTTTAGAAGCGCTGGAGATTCAAAACCCGCGTGATACAAGAGTATTGAACCCAGGAAACAAGCCACTAAAGCCATATAAAGCATTCGATCAAGTGTTGGGCCGAGCTTCATAACTATACGAACAAAAGAAAATTGCTCCGAAGTCTGAGCAAGCTCGTAAGTTCGGTTTACATCATAACACTCTTCTTGCCCTGCATCTTTTATATTCGGATTAGTGGGCGTATTTGCTGACACTTGGTCTGTATAGGTCTTCATAAGTAAGTACCATTGATATAACAGCTTTGTTTGTTAGTTGTATTTGTTATGATTTTTAATAGCACCCATGTATTGCGCAACCAAATATAACTTGTTATGATTCGGTTGTGGCGAATGGCTATTACAGCCAATCACTCTTGCTATCAGCGTGGCAAGGATTTTGGGATTAAATATCCTCAGTATTAAATCCCAATCAAAGACCAATTCTTAGGAGTTGGTCTTTTTTATTGCCTTTGATTTATTATCAAGCACCAACTCATCTGAGCTGTTGATTATAGAAACGGCAACAAGGTCTTTGGTTTTTGATTCGTCACAATAAAGATCCAAAGGGGTGCTCTTATATTCTGAAAATCCTGCAGCTTCACGGTAAAGGTTAGCAAGCGGGTACTTTTCATCTAACTTGTCTTGTTGCTCATTGTTTTCTTGCTGGTTATCGATGTAGCCACTCAAAATCGACCAAGGATGATCTTGGCCCAAAAGCAACCTATTAAAATCTTCTGCAGAAACAGCTAGGGCAATAGTATTTGGTCTAAACGAACTCTTGCGGAAAGCATCGTACACCACATTCAGCATAGTCGCCCTAAACATCTTCTTATTCTGAGAACCTGCGAAGGCACGTAGCGTATAAAGTTGCATACTGTCATCACTAAAAACACGAGCTATCAAAACAGTGTCGCTTGACGCAGGACTTCCTATAAAAACAATGGATTTTATTTTCTTTGCAGTATCAGGGGCGCTAATTAAATTAAGTACAAATGGAGAAATATTGTTAGCGTTATCCATTCCTACAAGCTTATTAATTTTGGGCGGATAGGGAGCGCCAAGCCCGGTTGAAAGCCAGGCTTCGTCGCAACCAAAAAACCCTGCAAACCGCTTTAGTTCAGAAAAAGAGGGTGTGGTTTTTCCTGAGAAAAAAGATTCAACTGACAATGCATACTCATAACCTAGTACATAGGCGAGGTGAGCCTGGTTTATTTGGTTGGAGTGAATCTGGTTATAGTCATAAAGTAATTTCTCAAGTCTTAATGCGGTAGGAGGCGTAGGGCGCTCTTTATCAATAACCGCTTTTAGAAGCTCATGTAAAATATTTAAGCTGCGTTCCAGGCCAGCGCCTTCTAGAAATAAACTATCACGAAGGCGAGTAGTTATATGTGCATTTAACGACTCGCTATTCTTGAAGGCAAGATCTACCAATAAAGCTTTTAAGTCGGGCTCAAGCCTTAGATTGTAGGGTTTGTCTATCTTATCAACAGGTAAGCTCATATAAATCTCACAGGGGAGCGTGGTTTCGCTATTATACATTTAATTAAAAAGATAGTATTACTTTAAGGCCATTTATTTTAAAAGCAAGGATTAACAAAGGGAAGAGGGTTTTTACAATTCTTTGAGAGCGGAATACCGAAAGAGTGGAGTAGGGAGGTGAATAGATAGACTTTTGTTTAAATAAGGGAAGTGTAGGGGATTTTAGTTAAATTTATCTAAATTGACATTTAAGAGGTTTTAATTAAAGCAGATAGCATAGTATTGGATTTTTATTAAAATCGCTTAGAGGGCAAATAAGAGCGTTTTAGGATTTTAAGTTTTTTTTAAAATTATCAAGACAGGTTGCCGTGTATACCGGTTAGATTCCTTCTATGACAACATGACATTAGATTTAAGAAGTAGGGGTTCTAATATTTAGAGTAGGAAGGGTGGCCGTAAGAAAGTAAGGTTTATACTTTGTGTTGGCATCTGTGCGCTTTACCGAGAGTTATTTGCGCCTGAAAGCCGCTATCTTAGAATCAATGGTAAAGCTTGTATTACTTGCCAGCGTTGATAAGCATTACCACTCCGAAGTTTAGATGCTGCGCTCAATAGCTATCTGAAAAACTAAAGATAGCTTCAAATGCCTTAACCCTCTTTATTGAGATCATAGCCTGCACTATCGACTATTATCCAATATGGTGCCCGCACCGCCGGATATCACCACTACCTTCGCCTAGTTGTAACAGCCACCTTAGACAACCTTACCTGCACTCTCTTAGGCGTAATCCTTTACCGCATCAACTCACAGCCCTCACAACCCTCTTAAAGAGCATTATGGCAATAACAGGTATCAATCACCCCCAACTCATCTGTAGAAACCAAAAAATAGCGGCTAACAGGTGGTTTTAACGGCATGCCTACATTCAAGAACCACTCTTAATAAACTTACGTTGCTCTGCACGATCTTCGGCCCTACTTTATTGAACGGTACATATAAGCAATACTCTTGAAATCGCACTCTATGGGCACATCCCAACAGATTTACCCCTTGTCTCGCCCGCTTAAGACACGCTGATTTTAAGCTCTCGGCCCAAGGCTTTGAATGCAGCAGCAAGCGTATCTATTTTAGTTGTATGATTCAAATTGACGATGCGTGTCACCTGCTGCGGAGTAATACCCATACGTTTTGCAAGCTTACTCTGAGACACGCGCGTCTCTAACAGCGTGTTTAGCAGTGCAACCTTTATGGCCGCGCTAATAGGCAGGTCTATCTGCGTCTCTTTAGGCTTAGGCTGGCTTGGCGCAGGTACAGTGCGATTATCCTCAAAATAGAAAGTTAAAGCCGTCAGTAAAGCATCTTCTGCCATTTCCACCGCTTCATCGAACGTATCGCCTTGTGTGTTCGCTTCGGGGATATCTCTAAATGTCACCACATAACCATCGTCAGTTGGTTGGATTCGCGCTGGGTATTTCATTAATAAACTCCGTTCCTAGTAATCATTGATATTATACATTAATGTTTAAATAATAAACATTAATGTATAACCAATTTGATCATATATAAGCTATCTGTAAGTTATAAGACCACACAAATTTGCCAATACAGAAAAAACCAAGCCTATTTCATATACGCCATAGCAGTAAAACCGCTATCATACCCAAAGATAGTCGAGAATGACTTTCTCAATAATTCTAGCCACATAAAAGGACACTTCAATGAACGAACAAGAGCAAAGACAACTTGGTGATGGTGCCGGTCAATTTACCGTGACCAAACTCTCAAAAAAAGCGCACTATGAATTAACGCGGTATATCAACAAACGCTTAGGTAGGCAGGAACTAGGCCAGCCACAAGAGTACATGCTAGATATTGAATCTTATTACATGCTAAACGATAGTATGACTGGCGATGAGTATATCGTCGCATCCGCTTATAATTCCAAGCGATCAGCTGATAAGAACCCAAAAAAAACCATGCTTGATATCGCGCCTATTATCGTTCAATTCAAAGACGACGAGATTGTTAATTCGGGGATAGAAGGTAATACACCTGCTCTGAAAAAACTTAATATCGAACCAGAAAAACTACCCAACCTTGTAGATATTCCACTATTCACCACTGATGAATTAGGCCGAGATATTACAGGCTTAGAGCTAAGCTCCAGACTGGTTCACCCAAAAAGAATAGCAGGTCTTATCAATGAAGCGCTAAGCGCTGGGCTTGAGAATAAAAACCATGCAGATACCGCCTACCCAGACGCGAGAGAGAAACTTCGGAACCATACCGCGTTGGCTGAAAAGCTAAGTGAGCAACGCGAGAAATTGCTGTCAGAAATCAATTATGAAGACACCACGACAAGAGGTCGGCCAATTGCCGGTCGTCTTTATGAGAATGTTTTTGAACCAGAGGGCTACACACTCAATAAAAATAAAGAATTGGTAAGCCCATCTGATAGCAAGCTCATTCAAAACGCGGCTTTTTCAGCATTAAAGCCGCATGAATTTATGAGCCTTGACGACATTAATGGGGAGTATTTGGCTGGCAAGCCCTCGAAAGGTATCACTGACTTTATCCGTGAACGTCTTGAGCAAAGTGAAAAAGGCGAATTAATCAAGGCGGTGACGCTAAAAAGTAAAGCTGCAGGTGATCAAACCATTATTTACGGCATAGCAAAACAAGACGCCACGACTGGTTTCTTTGATGCAGTTACGCTAGATCGAAATGGCATGGTTGTGGCGACCGGTAACGATGCGATGGCCAATGTGGGCATCAGAGGCGATAGTTTAAACCAAGGCCAGCTATGGAATCCGAGAAATGCGGATGCCGACGTAGTGGCAAGTAAAAGCGAAAACAATAAGCAGCGTTTCGCAGCTCAAATAAACCCTGATAATCTACGCCGTGAAATCAGCAAAGCACAAATCCTTTCATATAAGGCGTCAATAGGACAAGACTCAATTATTAATAAGGTTGGTGACGACATTGGCATGAAGCGCCCAGTACTTGATAAGTCTGAGATGGCCTATATTCAACAAAATATAGATAAGGACAGCTTTAGGATTAGAGAAATGCGTTCGACTGAGATTTTTGAGGCAACGTTTAAAGATCGATTCACGCTTACAACCATTGATGACAAAGCGCAACTGGCCGCGCTCGACAAGATCACCTCTCAAAGCGATGGTATTGACGAAGGTGTTGAAAATCGCCAAATCGTTAGAGCGATAAAAATACAAGAACACTGGTCAGATAATTCAAGCACTAACCCAAACCCAGGCAAGGTAGATAGAGTTCGTATGCTCACTCAGAGCCGAATAGACTTGGAAAATCTCTCTAACCCCGAAGCAGGTTCAGTATCAGCACAGTTTGAAACCATCATTCATACATTTGACGATGGCGTTTATACAAGCAGTTATCGACCAGAAAATGATAATGAGTTGAGTTTAAATATTGGAAATACGTTGAAAAATTCTAGCTTCTCTAAGAGAGACGATTTTGACGACAAGTATCAAGATACGCCTTTATTAAATCAAGAGATCGTTTTTGAAGCCGCCAAGAACTCAGGACACGTTTTTATAAGGAACGATTTTGACGCCATCAAAGGCAGGTCTGAGAACGGGAGTCAAGCCTATGGCAATCTAATTAAACGAGTTGAGGCCATCGATAACGCCGCTAATGGTATCGATACCACGCCCAACCAATCCAATTCTGCAGAAGCGACTGCTGGTATGAGCATGAAGCCAAGACGCTAAACGTTGAATTGGTCAAGTAATCCGCCTTAATTGGCGGGCTACTTAAATCGAATGAAGACTTCTTGGTTTGTATGGGTAATATGGACTAGCAGTCGCTAGCCAGCACTCTACTAAACCTTAAAATATTAGCCAATAAGAGAACCTATATGAGCAATTATAGTGAGCCGCTTAACGAAGCGCAGAAGAAAGAGTATCTGGATGTATTGAGCGTTGAGCTTGATGCTTACCGCAAAGATCAGATAACCAAGCTGTTAGCCATTACTGACAATCAAAACAGTAGAAAAGCAGATATTGGCAGCGGCATTATCGACGTGACTAGCCCTGAGTACATCAAGATGGTGGAGAACGAGCAAGCCGCTTATGCCGAACACATGGAGCTGGCACGCGATGCTGATATGCGCCCTGAGAGGTTTGCACTGCATAACGGTAAGCTGCTCGACCCTAGCTTGGCTGAAAGAGAGACAAACAATCGACTCAAGAATCAAGAGGATGGTCTTTTTAGTGAGTTATTTGACTTTGAACAAGTCGGCTTGATTGGCTTACTGTCTGAGCAGACAAAAAACGAGGTGAACGCCAACAATCCTTATGAGATTAAAGACGGCATTGCCTATAAAGAAAAAGGCTCCGACATCACAACCAACATGTATGTGGTGCAAGATGAGAGCAACCGGCTATGGATGATGGCTGATCAACGTGACGCCCAAAACAATATCATCAGTCAGAATCAAGACAGCTATCGCGCTATTGGCATCAATCCAAACAAGTTTATGCAGAACGTGGCGGTACAACCAGGCGAACCTACATCTGACATGCAAGCCATGTATGAGCAGATAAGCCCTAACAGTATCCGCATGGCTATCAATAAAGACCAAATGCTACCGCTTGAGAGTCGTGTGAGCTACGCCGCTGCTATAGAAGCTCAAGAAAGAGCCGAAGTTGCCGCCCAAATCCAACGACGAGAAGCGCTAGGTGCAGAAAACATTCAGGCTACGGACACAAACCCCATCCTTCTGACAGAAGGCGTTACATTGACACCCCTTAAAAGCCTAGAACAAAGACTGAATGATCGTATTGATGCCACTGGTCTTGAAATGACAGCGGCGCGTCTTGCTTTAGCAGCAGCTGGTGGACCAAGCCCAGAGGTTGTAAAAAAGATGGCTGAAAGTGGCGACAGTATTACAAAGATGATGCCGCTCTTTGATAACGATATAAAGATAAGTAGTAACGAGCCAGCGCCAAGCATTGATATCGACAATCCTTATGAGGATAAATACGGTCAAGCCAAAGCTGGAAGCATAATTATCACGGACGCCCAAATCCAACGCTTTAATGAAATGGAAGAACAAGACCGCTTGGCTGCAGAAGCGCGTGCCAAGGATGCCGCTCTACATGGACCGGCTCATGTCATCAAGCAGCAAGAAGTCAGTCAAATAGCATCACCAGACATAAAGTCTCGCCTAGTTGCTCACAAGTCGTTTAATGAAGCATTGGAACTCTTTAAGCATAAAGATCGCACACTCCACAAGTACCGCTTGCAATCTTTAGAAGAAAACAAGCTATCTAACATCAAGGCACGAGAGAGCAATCCCAATAAAACCAACCTAGCCGCACTGGACTCTTTTAACCCAATAAGAGATAAGGCTGCTTACCTACATCGCTTATCCCTCATGCGTAGCGTGCTAAAGCCTTCTGAGATGATGATGCACGATGGCGCTATGATGTCATCCAAAGACGCTCAGAAGATGATTAACGGGCAATATAACGAGCTTGATAACGGTCAGTTTATGGCGCTCAACGACATTGAAGGCTCAATGCTTGCTGGCAAGCCAAGTGATGATACCAATGAGCGATTGACTAAGGAGCTTGGCGGTAAGGATGAGCAATTGGTGAAGGCTATCACCTTAAGAGACAAAGGATCTGACACTGAGACCAATATCTATGTGGTAGAGAGTGCTACAGGTGAATTATGGGTACGTGCCGATCAGACAGACTCTAAGGGTAATATCATCAGCCGTAACGATGATAGCTTTGCTGCTGTCGGGCTGGCGGGTGCATCTTTTAAGCAAGGCATTCCAAGTGATGATTATCGCTTTAGCGACGGCAAAGAGGTGTTACTTGGCCAGTTAGACGCCAACAGCATGCGAGTGATGGTATCAGAGCAGCAAATGAATAACTTTGCTCAGAAAACCGCGTCTACTGACTACGAGATAAATACCGGCCTAACTCCCCGCAAGCCCGCCAATGAGGAAGAAGCGTTTGTTGATGCTATGTACGACATCAAACCACTCAACGCTGAGCAGTCTAAAAATATTGGGGAATGGGCACGCTATCAAAGTGGCGGTATGTTTGGTGTAGGTAGCGATACCAACCCTAATATCCCAAAAGGCGCTGTGTTTAATGATGCTTATGAGATTACCAATAAGATTGGTGGCGGTAGCGTTATTGTGGCCAATATGACGGTTACGGATACTGAGTTCCCTTACCACCAGACACAACAGAACATAGTGACCTCTATCGATAAAAATGGCGAACCAACAAACCATGTTAGCTGGCAGGCAGACTTTGCGCTTGATAGGAACACCAAAGTCACAGCTGACGACATCAGAAAGACGTTAGATGAGTCGAAGAAAGGCGCTTATAGCAGTCGCAATATATCAGCACCTAAGCTTGATGGTACTTACGGCGCATCTGCAACCAACAGCAAAACTCCAACGGAGACAGCGCCGCCAGCGCCTCAAAACAACCCTATCAGAAACACCAGGCCTTAACAGGTATTGATAGAAGGAAGCCTCGCGTCATGCGGGGCTTTTTATTGCCATCAATTAGCATTAATAACGTCAAAATTAATGACTTGAAGGCGCATTGTCTATACTATAGTGGCAGGTGTATCCCATGTGATCACCTATAATAATTTTAGCCAGATAGTAAGGAATTTAACATGAGCAAGCAGCCAAGTACCCATCGATTTCAGCTGTTCGATGTCGAAAAAGACGACCTTGAGTATGAGCTGATGATGGAAAATCGCGCTACTGCAGCGGTAAAAAGCAAAGCCTCTATCATCAATAGCAAAGTGATTGTTGACGGACAAGAAGATAAGAAGTTCCTTGTCACCGCTGAGTACTTACTGAGTCAGAACCGCGATTTCGAGCAAACCGTGAGTAGCGACTACCACGTATGGGAAGTACTAGAAAACAAAGCGGTACTGCTAGACAAGTCTGCAGCTGCCCGCGCAATCAATGTAAGCACACGCGACCTACAAGGCTTAAACAACGCCGTTGTTGATTCAAGCCAGCCTAATGAGACATTGCGAGATATCAGCGATGTTCTATCAGATGAAAACCTCTATAAAATGATGAACGACAATAGCCACCGCCTCGCACAAGAAGCTGGTGAGTTCTCTACCGATGCCCCTGACAGTCGAACCCGACTCAAAGGCCATACACTATTAGATGAAAAGATATCCGCCTATAAAGATGAGCAAGCGGCAGCCATTTCTGTTGCATCAGAGCGATTTGAGATGATATTGAATGACACGCGCTTAAGTGGTGATATTGATGATAGCGAATTGGCACTTATGATAGATGAGCATGATGGTTTGATGTCAGAGCATCGCGATAAGTTAATGCAGGCAAGCTTAAACAAAACAGGGTTTTTGGTGGTTAATGATCGCCTACTAGACGCCAAAGAAGCCCGAGAGTTTACTGAGCTTAGTTTTACGTCTGTTGCCCGCGGCAAATTCATGGAGCTTGGCGATATTGAAAGCCGTATGATGGTCGGTGTTGGAACGAATCGCGAAGCTGACCGCATTAATGCAGAGCTTGGGCATGCACCGCTTGACGACAAATTAGTCAGACTGATTGTGTTGAAAGAAAAAGGCAATCAAAGTCAAACCAATATCTATCTTGTTGAAGATATTGATCAGCACCTATGGATACGAGCTGACCAGACCAACTCACAAGGCGATGTCATCAGTCGTAATGAAGAAAGCTTTGAAGCTATTGGCATTAATGCCGACCACCTCACTCAAGGCGTTAGCAGTGCGGATGGCTTAGAGAGTCGTGAAGCGCTTGCCATGCGCATGCAACTTACCGCCAATCATTTGCGTCGCATGGTATCGGATGAGCAAATAAAAGCCCATAACGCGCCAGCCATTCATCAAACCCCACGGCCAACACCAAGAGCCGCTGTAACTAGCGTAGAGAGACACATCGACAGAAACTTTGTGATTGAGCGCTTGGACATTGAGCAAGAAGAGTCTTTTTCCCTTTGGGGCATCACTCCTAATAGCGACCTTGAAGATGAGCAACACGTTAAGAGCGTTTGGCGGGTGATTGATAGACGCAGCGGTGATGTCGCAATTCTCGCTGATGTTGACGCGAGTGAAGACAACAAAGGCCATCAGGACAATAATAAGGTCGTTCTTAAGTACCTTAACAAGAGTGGTGATAGCTCTACTGGTGATGGCTGGCTTGATGGCGTCTCCATGCATCATTCAGGCGATCTTAACGAAGATGATATTAAAAAAGGTCTTGAGGGCTTAGAGCGCTTTGATGTGTGGGAAGACCCGGAGCTTAGAATGCAATTTGAAGCTATGGTCAAAGGGAGTCACGGACTCAAGAAAGGAAACTACCCGTATTTTGGTGAAGACGAGGATGAAGTCGAAGAAAATGAGAAAAAACCCGTGGTCTACGGAAAAATGCGTAAGCCCACGATTAAGCAGTAATCACAAGTACCACCCTAACGTCTGAAATAGACATAATAATTTTAGCCACATAAGGATTTACCCATGCAACCTATCGACCGTGAAAAATTCAACTACCGCCCGCTTGGTGATGATGGCGATCAATACTCAGTGAGAGACCTAGAAGAAATTGAAGCTGCTCTATTGACTGACCACTATGCAGACAAGGTAGACACCACTATTTTGATCGAGCAGGCAAAGGTGCTAAAAGACAATTACTCACAAAAAGCGTTTGTGGTGACAGGTCTTGTAGAACCCATGACCCCTAGAAGCGTTTCCAGTAATCATAATGTGGCGGGCAAGTTTGTCGCCTACGAGATTGATCATGATATTGGCAGTCTTAAACTGCAAACCGCTGATCCATCAAAAACCTTTATGAATCTCAATATTGAGCGTGAGTTCTATCAAGACACACCGGTAAGTAATAATAGCGAGGACATTCAGCGTTTCGCCAATACGGTTGACCAGGCTATAAATTCAAAAGTCGCGGTCAACTCAATAATGAGATCTGTCAGTGACCGTCAGGCAGAGCTTGCCGTCAGTGGCGACTTTGAGAACGAAGCCCCTGATGCCAGAGATGAGCTTCGTGGGCACACCAAGCTTACCCAGCTTGTGCGCAAGAGCATTGAGGCGAATGTTGAAGAGATAGACCAGATATATAACGACAAAATGGCACTTGAGAGAGCGATCAAGGCTGGGTTTGTTAAGGCTGACAGCATAGACGAAAGTACGCTTAATAGCTCAAGCACCGTACTTGAGAGTCATCGTGAGCAGATGATGCATAAAAGCCTAACCCCACATCGACTGCTTGTGGTTAATGCTAAGTTATTAGATGCAGAGGACGCAGAGGCTCATACCAACAATCGCTTGGCAAGCGTGCGCAGAGGTTCATTTATGAGTCTTGGTGACGTGGAAAGTAAATGGGCTGTAGGTAAACTCTCTGATAGTGCCGTTGATGCTATCAAGCAAGAACTGAGTGAGTATAAAACACCAAGCGAGTTGGTTCGCGGTATCAGTCTCAAGCAAAAAGAAAGCAATGATGTCACACATGTCTTTATCTCAAAAGACAAAAACGATGCAAGCTTGTTTGTTCGCGCTGTGACCGTTGACAGCACGACCAACGAAAAGAAATACAACAATGCAGAAAGTTTCGACGATCTTGGTATATCACCAGCATCATTCAATCAAGGTGAAGTCAGCTTAAACGGTGATAATATCTACAAAACCATCTCTTATCGTGATCTGCAGGCGCGAGAAGATAATATGCTGGCTCAGATTGCACCTAACAAAATGCGTGAGCTTATATCAGAGGCGCAAATCAAAGAACGCTACGTCAATGTCATCAATGTCGGTATCAATGAGATACAGCCCTCAGAACGTGTTGCCGACAACATCGTTGAAGCCTATGCTGACGATGCTTATAAAATCACCAAATTCAATAAGCGTCAGTTAAGCGATTATAAGATTTACGCGGCCAGTGAAGATCGCTTTCACAAAGACAACGAAGACATTACCAGTGCATTCTTCGTTGAGAACGCTAATGGCAAAAAAAGCATTGTGTCTACGGTAAAAGCCCCCAATGAGTTTGATTCAGCAGCAGTTCAAACCTACATTGAAAACTTTGACCAAAATGGTCGCCGTGTACCAGACCACAGCTTTAAGGTTGATCATGTGGCGATGGGTATCGTGCTTAACGGGTATGATGAAAGCCCTGATGCGGCGCGTGTTGCCCTGCAAGATTCACGCAACTTCACAAGCTTTGCTTTTGATGAGCAAGAAGGAATCCCTGACAGACTGGCTATTCCTTTTGGTGATGAGCGCAAGCCAAACCCTATTATCGAGCGCGTACTGGAAAAAGAGTCTAAGCTTGCCAGCGAATCAACACCAGATTCGCAAGAAACCCTGGATAATACCACTAGAACGACTCGCCGCTTAAGAACATAGCTTGCGATGTTTAAAGCAGCTTAGAACGCAATATAGAGCCACCTAGTCAACTAGGTGGTTTTATTGCAAAATAAGGACAATAACCAAAAAAAAGAGGTCTTATGAGTAATAAGGATGCATGGAGCGACGAAGAAGCATTAGCGTTTTGGACAGCGCGACCAATCAGATATGGCTTGCCGATAATGATCGCTCTTATGATCATAACGAATATTTTGGCAATGAAGGCTTACTTGTTTGATGGCGAGCTATTTGATTGGGGTGCAGCATCTATACTGTTTTCAATGGTACTAAGTGCAGTACTGGTTAGTAAAAAAGTAGAGCGTATAAGAAGAGCCATGAAAAGCAAATAATGGCCGTATAAAACTATACAGAGCCATCCAGTTATCTAAGTGGTCTTACAGTGAAATTGCTGGCGTATAAAGTAATTACTGCTTGCGCTTATAGTAATTAACTCCATAATTACCTAAAACCATCCCAATATCGATATTGGACATTTAGAAACCATTGAAAGGAAAAGCTGTCATGATACAAGAAAAAAAGAAAATCACGTTATCTTTGTCTGCAGGCGAAGTGGAAACGGTAAACAATATGCTTAAGCAAATGGTTATTGCAGGTGGTTTTTTTCCAACTGAGAACAAATCTATTAATGCTGGGCTTGCAAACTACTGGTTGGGCTACCTTGAGGCCAAAAAAGAAGCAGCTGACGATCAAGAAGTAACCATAGAGATTAGCTTGCGGGTTGCTAAAAGCCTTGCGAATTTACTATACAATTATACAGAGATAAGCTATGGCGGCGGTCGTACCAATAACGCTTCAAACTTGTTAGAAACCTCTTTAGGGTATGATAATCTTGATACTCCCATTACGGAAATTGCTGCAAAAATAAACAATCTTATTTTGAAAGAATAAACAGTCTTATTTTGGAAAAATCTAGCGTCCAAAATTAAGTAGAATTCTGCTGGTTGCAGTCCATAGTAAGTTTAAAAGATCAATCAAAATAGTATACAGAGCCACCTAGTTATCTAGGTGGCTTTTTTAGCTATGAAGTACAGCTTTTGTTGGGCGGGCTTGCTATCATAAACAAAGGTAGTCAAGACAGATGCCTATCACAATTCTAGCCACATACAGGACCCTATTATGAGCGACCACACCCCAAGAGAGATAACCCATCCATACGATGAATCCTTTGAGCGGTTCTTAGTCAGCAAACCACAAGAATACGAGCTTAATATATTAGAGCGCCATGAGAAAGACAAAGGCTTGGTGACAACGATTGCCCGTGATTCAGTCATTAAGATAAAAGACAACTACTCGCAAGATGAGATGCTAGCTTACGGTTCAATCACGCACAATCCAGAAGAAAAAACTGGGTTCGATCCTGTGGTCTACCAAGCGGTATTGATTGAAAATGGCGTCATCAAGCCATCAAAACAGGATGTGTTGTCGCAGGCAGGCTTCGCGCGTAGCCGCTTTGAGAGCGACTTAAACAGACACTCTGGTTATCATGAATTCTTTAGCCCAAATCAGCATTTAGAAGACTTCCATAACGAGGCTAGGTATATGCTTGGCGATGAAAATTTAGCGGATGCATTGCTGTTTACCGAGAATAAGTATGCAAGAGAAGAGCTGCAAGATTTTGACCGAAAACCCCTTGATCAGCGCGGTGAATTAAGAGCACGACATAAGCTTGCGCAATCAACGAGTGACATGTTTGAGGAAAACAAAGATAAAAAATGGCGCTTTGCTAGTGCGTTGGTAGATAAACAACGGGCTTTAGGGCATGCAACGATTGGCAGCGATGATTATCGTAGTCGCCAAAGTTATAAAGAAGCCATTGCAGAAGCTAATAACGCCATGATGCAAAGCAGCCTTTTAAAAGAGAATGTCATTGTACTAAATGGCAAGGTGCTCAGTCCCGAGCGAACCAAAGCTCATTTGAACCTGGTTTACTCAATAACTGGAGAAGAGCATGTCATGGATATGCATGACACCAATTCAGCTTATTTAATCGAAAAGACTGACCCTGCAGCAGTTGCAGCGACCCATATCGACCCAGACAGTAACGAGCAGCTGGTATCAAGCATTCGATTTCAAGAAAAAGCGGATGTAAAAGAAGACAACATGACCACGCTGTTTATCGTAAAAGACAGCGATGATGTGCTTTGGCTCAGAGCGGCACAAGAGAATATTCGCGGTGAGGTGCATGCAAGGAATGCGGCGGTATTTGAGCGCCTTGGCATCCCAGCTGAAACGTTTAAGCAAGGCGTGCCAGCAAGTCTTGATGGGCTAGAAGGTAAAGATCGTCGCCAGCGCGAGAGTGACATCAATGACATGCTTGCTCAGATCTCACCAAACAACGTCCGTAAGATGGTCTCTCGCCAGCAAAACAAAGAGATACATGATAAAAAAATGGAGAGTTTGCATCCAGAGTGGTATGAAGAACCCCACTATGATTATGATGAGTTTGAGCAGGAGTTCTCCGATCCAGAGCCGCTACCTGAGCCAGTTAAAGCCGACACCATACAAGAGGTTGTGTCTAAAGCCGCCTATCCAGTGATTAACTGGCTAGATGATGAGCAATTAAAGACCTTCAAAGCGATTAGTGACGATAAACGCCGTCCTGATGCGGCGACAGATAACATCAGACAGGCTGCCATGGTTCGGGACGATAGAGGCGAAACGTCTTTTATTGTCATTGCTGACCGCAGTTTCCCCGGACCAAGCGCAAAAGAATTAGAGATGCATGGATACGCGGAGTCATTTAATACGATCAAACCTAGCGCATGGGACAAACGGTTAATGTATGTTGAGACTTACGATAAAGACGGCTATCGCAAAGAGACTGACAATGAAGAGCTAATGAGCCTAAAGTTAGATCACAGTGCTTTTCAAAATCCCGAGTCTATTAGAGCGGCTATTGCAGGCCTTGATAGATTCTCAGATGTTGAGGTACTAAAGGACTCGCCAGCACTAAAAGGGTTTGGTGTACCAGGAGAAACCCATCCACTGCTCAAAGAAGCTGTTGAGCTTGAAGCGCAACCATACGGGGCCGTTGTTCAGCCTCAAGAAAACCCAACCATTGATACCGCTCTTGAAGCACAAGTACGTCGCCCGAGGTTTTAATCAATAACCTATGCCCTCAAAGCCGTTCTATCTACTGACAGATAGAGCGGTTTTTTTACAGCGAATAGCGGTAGCGACGATACGGTGTTATGATAAAAAAAGACGACGCGCTGGCGGGTCTGCTCCTTAAAACTAACAGGTAAAGAATATGAGATTGATGATTGAGAACGGTGATTTAACAATGGATTGCGATAAAGACGCTAACGAATTAAGACTTTTCGATAGAACCCCTGCATCCGATGCTTTTTGGAAAAAGCGCAGAGCCGATTTGGTAAAAAGCTTTGATGTTGTGCAGATGGACAATGGTGGCACAAGGCGGTGCATTACCTTGGAATGCAATCCCAGCTACTTCTTATGGCAAGATGGAAAGGTGTGGCGACATTTTGATTGCGATCTCGATCATGGCGATGTCAAAGTAACACCTTACTCAGAAGAGCAATGGTTCCATCATCACGATACCGTCAAATCTACAGGAGAGCGCCATCATCCAGGGTATAAGCATCTTTGCAGTGTTTTATTCAATGCGTTTAAAAATCCAGTCGTACTTGATCGTGACACGGTTTCACAGCGATATATTGACCGCATTGATGTTCATAAAGCATCAGAAACCGACATCGTTTTTAAATTTCGTGTCGCAGCTTGCGCTATTGAGACCAACATATCTTGCGGCGTTGAAACCAACGAGATTGTGTTTAGTACCAAGGAAAAATACACAATCATCCAAAAAAAAGGTTGTTACCCGACACTACTGATCGATGGCAAGGTAACAACGGCGGCGCTTGACCTTATTGACTTGATGGCACTCTTAGAAAGTCAGTTTTATTATAAAAAATGCTACTCTCACCATAAGGATTACATGGTGATATACCGCCTGCTTGAGCCTGTCATTAATAAGTGGGTTGTGAACGACTATATGCAGGCAGATAAAGATCAGGTCTCAGTGAGACTTAAAAAGCAACTGGCACAAGTTTACAACAACCCGCGGCTTTACGACTTACCCTTTGGTGAAATTGAGCTCATCGGACTTTATAACCCATACAAGTACCTCTACCGCTACAACCAAGTCAGAAACGCCACTGTACTACAGTGTATTAATAAGAGCTTGGCTGACAATAATAGCAAACAGGCGATCAACGCTTGCTTCTATGGGTATGAATACCCAAAATGCATCAGAAAGGTTCTATTGCAGGCGGGTTTATTGAAATTTAATGAACGGACTTACCACTTAATCGCGTGTGCGGTGGAGGCACATGGTGTTGATAAGACCTTCAACTTCATAACAAATCCCCATGAAGATGGTCAGCTTGATTTAGACGTAATAAACGATAGAGAGTTGTTGAATGGATTTATTAAAGGCTGGAACCTAAAACTATATAGGCAGATGCAAACAAAACCTGATAAAAGCAGGAAGGAAAAAACCAGTTTTAATACGCTTGACGAGTTACTAAGAGACGCCGTTAGAATGCATGACTATCTTGTAATAAAAAAAGCGGATGTCAAAAAGCCGTTAACCAATATCAAAGATATTCATGATTATTTATCACCTATTTACTCTGTTTTTATGCAATCTGATAGTGGCTCTGAGATGGAAGCTTTTAAAACAGTCAGCACTACAGGTCAGTTGGTGCCACTATCGATAGATGGGTTCACCTTAAGAACCCCGCACACAGCTTTTGAGTTAATGGCAGTTGGGCGAGATATGAAAAGCTGCGTGGCTTCATACGCCAAAGCATTTTTTTATCGTCAGATTGATATCGCCTTACTAACCGACAATTATGGTGAATACTTGGCTTGTATTGAGATTAAAGACGGATATGTGATACAGGCTAAATTGAAATACAACCTAAAACTCAAAGAGAATAATCAATATCTGCAAATGGTCATGGAGTTTATGGCACTTAACAACCTAAAAATAGGCACAGAAGACATTAAAGACCATCCGGGTTTTGGTTACAAGGTTAATCGAAACAGGCGCGGCCCAAAGGATGAAAGCAGACTTGCCCTGGTGCAAGCATTAAAAGAAAAAGGAAACTACGAAGATGGTTGGTATTATGATAATTGGATGGTTTACTTTTAGACAACCTTGAAAAACCCTTAAAAAAGAGATCTTACGGTCTCTTTTTTTTGTTTTAAAGATTGATTGAGTCTGTGGTTATGGCGGTATATACACTATACTAAGAATGCCTTATACAGCGGTCACTAGCATCTGCTGCAACAAGGCATCCAATAATTCTAGCAAACAAAGGATCTACTCATGCAACAAACCATCGATGAAAAAATGAGCTTACTCAGCAAAAACAACGACCGTTACGGGGTTAGCAAACCGACCGCCGCCGAGCTTGATATTCTTGCCCGCCATGAAGACCACAAAAGCTTGGTTGATCGCGATCACGCGGTTAAGCTCACCGACCAGCTCTCTCAAAAAGAGATGCTTTTGTATGGTGCTTTGCCATTTAATTCTGAAAAGAATGGCGGTTATGATGGCAGCCAGTACAAGCTTGTCACCCTTGAACGTAATAAAATTGTAGAAACAGACAATGCAATGCTGCTGGCAGGTATTGACATTAAGCGACTTGAGATACCGGATAGTGAGACCTATGACATCGCTAATGGTAGATCTGCAGGTGACATTGTGCCGATATTTATGGCTGAGTCTGAGTGGGTACTTAGAAAAGAAAACATTGCTCTATCTATGGCGCATATTGAGCACCAAGTGCGTAGTAGCTATCAGATGGGTGATAAGAGCGCCCCTGACCAGCGTGAAAAGCTTCGCGGTCATATAAAGCTCAATGAGCAAATAGAAGTACTTAGCGAACAATACAAAGAACACAATTACAATCTCGACGCCACCGAGTATGAGTCACCAGTGGAGTATATCGACAAAGCCAACGAGCTTCGTGGCAAAGCATTAGTGGCCAACCTTATGCCTGAAAACATGATGCTGGTTAATGGTAAGTTACTAGAGCCAGAGTTTGCAGAAGCCTATACCAATAACCGCTATGCTGCATTAAAACCACATGAAGCAATCGAACTTGGCGATGTTGAGGGGAGATACGAGATTGTTAGATCTCGCATAACTGGTGCTGACGGCAATAACGAAGGCTATCAGACCGGCTATCTTCCTGACTCCGATAGAATCATGGCAGGCGTTAGATTCTCAGAAAAAGCTGAGAGTATCGATAGAAATGAGGTTTTTTTATATGTCGTAAAAGACAGTGACGATCTTTTGTGGTTAAGAGCCAAGCAAAGCCGAATAAATAGCGGTAACGTATATCGTGAAAATGAAGCGGTTTTTGAAAGCCTTGGTATTAACCCGAAAACCTTATTGCAAGGTGTACCTGCAACCGATGGCGTTGTTTATGCCACCGAGCGGCGTCAGATGGATGCCAAGCAGCTAGAAAAGACGATGTTGGCCCAGGTATCACCAAACAACATCCGCAAAATGATCAGTCGTCAGCAAATTGAGCAGCATAACGAGATTAGTAATCAAAAACTGCTTGATCCTAGCCAGCCAAGCGTTCTTGATCGCCGCGACCCTAAAACCGAAACGCTCTCTCAAGCGATGGTCAGTGCTAAGTACCCGGTCATCAAAGAGCTGGCAGGTGATGAGCTTAATACCTTCAAAGAATACAGCGAAGACCAAGACAAGGTAATCAGCGACACCGATAACATCGCTAAGGCGTTTATGCTGAAAGACAACAAGGGTGATGTCTCCATGCTAGTGTTGGCCACACGTACGCACCGTGACGATTCACAAGAAAACGTCATCTATGTTGAAAGCTTTGACAAGGATGGTAAGTATAAAAACGTCGTAGAGCCAGAACTTATGAATATCGATGTGGGCGACTTTGACAGAAGCTCAGTTTTTAGTGTGCGCCGAGGGATAGAGAAACTTCCTCAGTACTCAGATGAAGAGAAACTTAAAAACGCGGTTGAGCTGCGTGGTAGTGGCACTGAAAATGAGCATCACCCAGCAATTAAGCCATCAGTTTCAAAGGATGCCGAAGCCTCAGTAGGCAGTCAAGGGTTATCGGCACGCCTTGGTGCGAAGATGAATCGACCTTAGTTTTACCGCATTAGATTAAGAGCCAGCAGCATTGCTGGCTTTTATTTGGCCTGCAGTAATGTCATTTGTTTATCAGTAACGATAGAAGTTACGAGCAAATAACGTTAATATAGATAGGGTTTACCCACAATAATTTTAGCAACGTACCGGAGTGCCACATGAGCAGAATCAAACACGAAAAACTTAATGATGCCGACGACCGCTTCTTGGTCGCCCAGATTGACGCCGCCGATCACGCCCTAAGAGAGAGTCTTGCAGACTATGTTGTTAAAAACAACAAAGATGCAAACTACATCTCACAGGCAATGATGAAATACGGTGTGACTGGTGATGAAGGCGGTCCTACTGGCCACCGTCTTGTAGACACCATCAGTAACCGTGAGTTTGCAGTGATCCAATATGCTGAAATAGCGGGCAAGCTGGATAAAGAAAAACCTTTTGAAGAACAGGCATCTTTTTCGGTTATCTTAAGCGAAATTAAAGACAATAAAGCGGTCGGTACGCCTGAGTCTGCTGCAAAAGCAATGGGCTTACCAGAAGGCGTTAAGTTTGACAGCACAGACAACCTACGTGATGTCATCTCATCGTACCAAAACGACCAACCACGTCCAGAAGACAACGGGCGTCCTGCATCTGATACTCGCGCTGTTATTACCGCACATACCAAGCGTGAGGCTGCACTAGATAGCTACCTTGAGACCCAAAAAGAGATTATTGAACAAACCACAGAACAGCTGGTTGAAGAGAATCGCACCGTCGATTTGTCAACACTCCCAAAAGACGAGCAGTTAAAAGCTTGGGCCATACAAACAAACTTAAGAAACCAAGTTAAAGAAACCCAGCTTAATGCCTTAAAAGCCATTGTCACCCCTGAAAAGTTTGACGTGAGCAATGATGGCACCGCTTATCTGGTCAACGCAGAAGACCTAAACAACCAATTTGCCAAAACCACAGACAACACGACCATCCCGCTTGGCGACCCTGAGAACAAGTACAACATCGGTAAAGTAAGTCTTGCTCACATAGAGGACAGCCCTAGTATATTAGCGGGTGATAAAATCTTAACCGCTATCCGTGTTCGTGCTTCGGGCGACGATAAAGTAGATACCAATATTTATGCCATACAAAATGGTGATGAGAATTGGATACGTGCGGAACGCGTCAGTCAAGACGGGTTTGAGATGATTGATGAGCAAGCATTAAGATCTATTGGTGTTAACTCAGACAAGCTTATGATGGGCGGCGACACATCAGCCTCTCAAGTCATTGAGCAAGTATCCCCTGCAGGACTGCGAGAGCACATCGCACGTCAGCAAATCCTAGCCAACAAGGTATGGAAAAAAGAGCCCGCTTTCGGCTCAGAGCCTGTTAAAGAACACAAAGCTGCTGACTGGGCGTATCCGCGTTCTAGTGACGATGGTGACAGTGTTCATAGCGTGCTTGAAGTAAGAGCTCTGAAACAGATTAATGCCCAAAAAGTTGATAATCGAACCACTGTCGTTGACCTAAGTGCCAAACAAGTACAGCAATTGGAAGACTTTGCGCTCATTCGTGAAGCGGGAATCGAGAGCGGTAAAGGCTATGACTATGTAGGCGGTGCGTCAGGCCATGTCATCATTGACCATAAGAATAATGTAACCCAAATTATCGGTCAGGCACTCATCAATACGGATAGAAACGATGGCCCCGGCTTTAAGAAAATTGAGGTAACTGAGTTTGATTTTGCCATGCGTCCAGACCGCCCAGATCGCATTGGCGTTCAGTATGCCGTCTCAGGCAGCTCTCCTGGCATCATAGACATCGATGTATTCTCATCAACTTATAATGAGGCACATGGTGATGAATGGGAGCTTGGTGGCGATGCGATGCGGGCTGATTTTAAAGGTGAGCAAGTGATGGTTGCTGACGAACCTCGGTTTACAGGTAAAAATATTGTTGAGGCATTAGCGGCATCCGATGATATCGTTTACGATAACGACCCTAAGATGCTGAATAACTTTGGGCGCGGTATTAAACACGACTCTGTAATCAGTCTAGAAAGAGCCTCAGCACTGCGCCATGGTCATGATGTGAAGATGGAAGCTATGGACCGCATAGAACCAGCCAAGCCCGCCCGCGCCAAGATGTAAGCCTGCCGATACTTATAAACAAAAACCACTCAATTGAGTGGTTTTTTTGTGGGCAAAAATCAGCCTAGAAGACTTAATAGCATTGGGTTTGTCATGGAAAAACATATCAAATAAAGGTAACATGAGCGCGGTACTCGCCCTGCACAATTTTAGCAAATAAGGATTGGTTATGAATATCATAGATTACAAAGCGCTTGGAGATCAAAACGAGCGATTTTTAGTGGGTATGCTTGATAGCGACAATAATAAGCTCTATAGCAGTCTCTATGAGTACCTCAAGCAAACTAAGGACAATGAGGACACCAGAGCACTTGGCAAGCTTGACGACGTGCTTGGTGCGCCGTATGGCCGTATATTAAAAGATACTGTGAGCGGTCGTGAATTTGCTGTTATTCTTCATACCGATCTCAAAAAAGGCACTGTCGAGGAACCGGGCATGGTTGATATAGACTATGAGACTGGACTGCTGCTTGGGGAAATTAAAGACAACGAGATTGTCGGCACCCCAGCCACCGCCGCTAAAGCGCTTGGATTACCCAACGGCTTGTCTTTTGACATCGAACGCTATTGCGACAATGGCTACACGATCGAAGACCAAATTAGAGACAGTATCTCAGTGGCGCAACAACCATTACTTAAGAGCGAAGTACGAGCCTTACCTGACGCACGCGCATTACTGGACAACCAAATACGGTTCAATGGTGCGATAAATGACTATCTTGATAAGCAAAAAGCTTTGCTGCCTTATATGGAAGCAAACTACAACAGCGTCATGGATAGCATCAAAAAAGGAGACAAGCCAACACCCGAAGGTGAAAAGTCGCTTAAGGCAAGAAAAGAACGTATTGAGCGTGATAAAGAACTGGTGTTTAAAGCCATCATCACACCAGAGAAGTTTGAGCTGGATGCTGGCGGGTATGCGGTGCCTGTTGATGTAGATGCACTCAACAATCGCTTTGCCAACACCACTCAAGATAGCACTATACCGCTTGGCGACGTTAGAGGTGAATTTAACATCGGCAAGGTATCGCAATCTGACAAAGAGAACAGTTTGGTGGTTGGCCACCATGAGCAAATAGTAAGCGCCATTCGTGTGGTCACATCAAAATGTGATGGATACACCAACCTCTATGCGGTACAGAGCGGTGATGAATACTGGTTGCGCGCTGAGCATCGCCAAGCAGGCAGTACCACCATGGAAAACGAAGCCGCTTTTGCCAACATCGGGCTTAACGCAAACAAGTTTGTGGTAGGTGGCGACACATCAGCCTATAAAGTCATGTCGCAAATAAACCCCGCAGCTCTGCGCGAGACCATCATAAGACAAGGGTTGCTCGATTATGCCATTCAAAATAAAGTAATGGGATACGAGCATCCTGTTACTGAGCATAAAGCGCTAGACTGGGCATCTAAAAACAATAGCAATGATTATGGTGGCGTGTTGGTTGAGTTTAGAACCCTCGATGCCCAAAAGGTTGATAATAGAACCACTGTTGTCGATTTGAGTGCCAAGCAAGTACAGCAATTAGAAGATTTTTCCCTCATTCGTGAAGCCGGATACCAAAGCAATAAAGGTTACGAGTACGTGGGCGGTGCGTCTGGATACATTATCATTGACCACAAGTACGATATCACTCAAGTCATCGGTCAGACGATCATTCACACAGATAGAAATGACGACGATGGCTTTAAGAAGGTTGAGGCAATAAGTTTTGATATAGCCCTACGTCCTGATCGTCCTGGCGTGCAATATCCTTACTACGGTGTTTCGCCTGCAAGAATCAAACTGGATCTATTTTTAGCAGCTCATAACGAAGACAACAACGGCAAGACAGACCCCTTGCCAGGTAGTCAAATGCACGCTCAATTCCAAGGCAATGAGGTTTATGCATTTGGTTCACGGCGATATAGTGGCAAAAACGTGCTTGAGGCCATTGCTCAGTCTGATGCCATCCAACTAGAGTATGATGCCAAAATTCTAAATAACTTCGGCTGTGGTATTAAGCATCCCTCTATCGTCAAACTTGAACAAATGGAAGCCGACAGCTACAGCAATCTAGTACTGCCTGTCGATATCGCACAAGACATGACCGGAAACCCCGTAGATCGTAATCCTTAAGTAAAATATATTTACTAGCGAGTACAATATATTTTTAAGAAAAGAACCAATAGCTTGAGTCAAAAAAAGCACCTAGTGATGGGTGCTTTTTTAATGCGCGCCAGTTATGGCTGGTATCTTGTGATAGTAACTATAACAATATGAAGGTATCATAAGAACGGGTTTTAGGACCCCTAATAATTCTAGCAAATACCATGGAGCAATAAATGAGTAATATCATTCAAAAGACGAAAGCCTTTAACGGAGTTGTGGGCACTGAATTTGCCCCTTTAAATGATTTAGACAATCGCTTTTTGATCAAAATATCCGACCGTCTTGATGATGAATTAAGGGATGAGCTGGCAAGATACGCAACCGTAGTTAATGAAGGCAATGAGCATAGTGCTGCAGTCACCAAAACTCGCGAAGGCGGTCCATACGCCACCATCGTAAAGGATACTGCAAGCGGGCGTGAATTTGCTTTTATTGCTTACCGATCGTTAGATAAGAACTATCCAGATACCATGCCACCTGCAGACCCTTACATCAGTACCAATTACACCGTTGGTGAGCTGGTTGGTCGCAAGGTTGTTGGTACACCTGCAGAAGCTATGGCCAAAATGGGCTTAAAAGAAGACATGGGCTTTCCTGTCGATAAAAAAACAGCAGTGCCTGGTAGTGAACAATGGTGGTTGACTCAAGGCGTGCAGAATATGATTAAAGAACACCAAAAAGAAAACCGTTTAGCGCTTGGTGCTGACAGTGCGAAAGTTGACCAAAGAAGTATTATGAATAACCAGTCTCAGTTTGAGCGCGGTCTTGATGAGTACCTAGATGAAAAAGAGCGATTGATTGAGTCTATCGTCAAAGAAATGGTCCATCATCGCAACTTATCCGTAGACAGCAAGATAACTCAAGACGAGCGCTTTGAGCATGAAAAGCTTATATGGAACAAGATCGACAACCTGCAAGAAGAGAATGCAAAAGTCTTAGATGTCATTATTTCTCCTGAAAAGTTTGTGCTTGATCAGGACGATCGTATCGTGCCAGCAGACGGTGTTGATTTGGCCAATCGCTATGCTCAGACCACAGACGATAAAATGACAGCACTTGGCGACATCAACAAGGCGGTTCGTGTTGGGCGTGTTAGTGACGAGGCATTGCAGGCAAGCACTGTTATTAATGAAGGCGACACCGTACTTAGCGCTATTCGGGTTAAACAGTACGGTAATGAAGATGAAACCAACCTCTATGCTATCAAGGCAGAAGATGGTCAATCATGGATACGCGCAGAACGTCTTAACCAAGGCGAGACAATCGCCATTAATGGTATGGCGTTATCCCTTATCGATATCCATAACAAAAAACTCAAGCATGGCGGTCACACGTCAGAAGAAGACGTGGTTAAGCAGATTTTGCCCGAGTCATTACGTCAGATGATTACTAGTAAACAGATCATGGCTCATAAAGAATGGCTGGCTAGTGATTCAGCAGACGATAAGGTTAAGTACTATCTACCGCATGACTATATCAACGCCATAAAAAACTCATCATCATCGCCTGATGATATCTTCTATGCCTCGCGAGAGCTACTGGCTGAGCGAATTGACAACCGCTTTAGTGTTGTTGACTTAGACAAAAAGCAGATAGCGCTTATCGACAGGTTCACGCTGATTTCAGGCAGTAAGAAAAACACCTATAGCAATCAAGAGCATCGCGGCATAAGCAGCGGGTTTATCGTCACCGATCATAGCGATAACACGCGTCACGTAATTGGCCAACACCTCATTGAGCGATCAGATGAGAAAGACCCTACCATCAAAACCATTCAAGCCGAACCGTTTGATCTGACGCTCAAAGAGAATGAAGCAAAGATGCGTATTAGTCCTAATGGCTATCCTAAAGGTAATATCCTAGTGGACATTAACCCTGAAAAAGTAAACCATCTGATGCAGAAAAACAGCAGCTATCTAAAGACGGTTAAGTCTGAGTATGATGGGCAGTCTTACGAGGCGAAAGACTCGATTAAGTGGGATGGCGTACACATCCTTGCTACGATCGCAAATTCACCTGATATTAAAAACTCTTACGACCCAAAGATTGATAACAACTTTGGTATGGAAGGCAAACACCCGGCGCTGGTAAAAATACAGTCAAGCTTTGACGAGCCCGCCCGCAACGTTGAATCAGAAAAGACTCATGAGACAGCGAAGATGCCACGGCGCGCTCATCCTTAGAGCCTGGTTAATCAAAAAGAGCTGCGTAGAAATACGCAGCTCTTTTTTATACTGATGCTGGCAGGTTGATAGCTATAATAAATTCATTTTCTATACTATACTAAACCATCTCTATTCATTACTAACTGAGTGGTGATGCTGGGATGCCTAATAATTTTAGCAATTATACAAAGAGACCTGTTATGGAAAATAAATTTGCAAGCCTTGGTGATATAGATAATCGCTTTAGTGCGGCTGTTGACTCTAAGGAGGATGTGACCTTTAACAAAAGCGTCTACGACAACATTCGCTCTAAAGTGATGATGGATGCAGTCAGCGATACGCTTATGACTGGTCTTAACGGCGGTCCTAACGTGACTCGCGTGCAGGACAATGTAACGGGCGATCAATACGCATTAATCGCCTATACAGACCTAATCAAGAACTATGAAGCCGAAGGGCTTGCACTTAAAGATGCGGTAATCACTCGATACACAGCAGCTGAGATTAAGAACGGCATCGCTGTTGGTAACGAGCAAGACGTTTACCGTAAAATGGGTATTGCGGGTGGACTGGGGTTCCCTGAGTCGCAGCAACAGGTTGGTATTTATAACACCCAAGATCTAACGAAGCCTGAAAACCTTCGCCATTTAGTTAGCAAGGCACAAGAAGCACATCGAGTTAATCTTAAAGAACGTGTGACGCCACTGGATTACAGAGGCGTACAGCGTGAACATCATAAGATGTCAGAAGGTTTGCGAGGGTTTGTTGAAGAAAAAACCAGTGAGGTTCAAAGACTGAATGAGAACTTAGATAAGATAGAGGGCATCTATGCTGGTAGAACGCTAAACTTTGATCAAAAGACCATCCTAAATAATCAGCGTAACCGCCTCAAAGGCGAAATCGAGAGCAACAAGATAGACGGTACACGAGCCATCATCTCTCCTGGTTTGTTTGAGTTGGACGAGAATGGCAAAGCCTTCTTAAGCGACAGTGCCGACTTATCTAACAAGTTTGCTCAGATTAATGATGCCAGTATGATTTCACTAAACGATGTCGAGAAACGCTATAGCATCGGCAAAGTGAGCGAACAAAGCATCAATAATAGCCCTAATGTCTTAACAGGCGACACGGTGATTAATGCCATTAGAGTAAGAGCCGCTGACGATCAATCAGACACCAATATCTATGCCATTAATGACGGCAAAGAGACATGGATACGTGCAGAGCGTATTGAAGGTGGTGCTGTCAGTATGGTTAATGGCGATGCATTAAAAGCGCTTGGTATTAACGGTGACAAGCTGCTCATGGGTGGTGAACACCCTGAGTCGCGTGTTAGCTCACAAATCTCACCAAGAGCGCTACGTGAGCAAATTAGTGAGCATCAAATCAAGCTTAATCACAAAATCATGACCAACACTTTGACAGACGAAAGCGTGAATAAGGTGCAGGCATCGAGTCTGGCCAACGACACAGAAGAAGCCATTAAAGCAAAAATCATTGATAATAGATGGAGTATTGAGCCACTGACCCGAGCGCAAATTAGTGACCTTGAGGCTTTAGAAGTCATACCGAGTGTCAACGCACCATCTACTAATAGCTTTAACTATGTATCAACGTACAGCGCTATTGTTGTCACCGATAATAATCATGACAACAGTTCAGGACCACGCCCAAGAATCATTGGTCAGTCAATCATCAATTCTGACTACAACAACGGTGCTGGCAGGAAGAAATTGGCGGTGGCTGATTACGAGGTGTTTGTACCATCTGTCAAAGATTCGGTATCCCGTGGTATGGATTGGGTACGTGGGGACGTGTATATCGACACTAATGCAGTGCTGATTGCAGCAAGTCTTGATGATAGTGGCTTAGGCGCAGATCCTGTGCAATTAGATGGGAAAGCGATATTTAGTAGCTATGAGATTACACCAGAGACTGTCGCTCAAACCCTGCTAGATAGCGACGTGGCGGCCAGTAAGCCAGATGCTAAAATGACCAGCAAGTATGGACTTGGCGGGCTAGATGAGACGTTGATTGCACATCAAGAGAAGGTGAAAGAAGAAACCTTAGATAGCGGTTTTGATTGGGGTAATGAGGTCGCGATAGAGGCATCCGCGCCAAGACGCCGCAATGGAATGTAAGAGATTTTGGAGTAAAAAAACGCACTTACGAGTGCGTTTTTTTATAACCTAAAATTTTGGCGCAAATTATATTCATTATTTAACATTAAAATCAATCATAAGCAATCCTTTATATACAAGGGTTCTTAAAACAATAAGTCGTAAAATCAATCATAAGCATTTAAAAGCAAATTAAAAGCAAAAAATATTAGAGATATTTTTGTATAATAGACATCCACATACTGAAATCATTGACTAGGGTTGTCATGAATAAAAGAACGTTATTACAAAAATACGGGCAAAAAATGCACCAAAACACTTCTTTGGTTTCATCCCAATAGTACTTAAGATATGAGGTTTTTATGAGCTATAGTATTTATGATTTAGTCGATATTATGACAGAGGATAGAATTCTAGCCTCGCTTAAGCACGCCCAGGATACCAACGCCTTGCTAAGACTTGATATCCATGTCAATCAGGCAGCTAATAACATCGGTGAAGATGTTGAGCTTATGTGGGAAGTAACCGACGGTGATTATCTTGCAGATAAAGACAATGCGCTTGGCTACCGTATTGACTACATTACCGCTATATTCGATTGTGTGATAACGAAAAGTGAGACGGTGATTGATTCAAAGCAAGCAATGTTAGTGGGGCTTAGTGGTATTAAGGTAGAGGTTGACAGCCAAAGTGTTGAAGGGGATTTATATTTGAGCAGCACGCTCAAATTAGACCTGAATGACTTTAGACAGTCACTTGAAAAGGTAGAAAAAAAACAAGCGTCAGAAGGTTGGGTACAACCAAAACTTTGCTTTCCAAAATGCTAAGGCTTGTTTCTATACTAGCAGCAGTAAGTGCATCAGATTGATGAATATTGGTTTTTATTTGGCTGTATGATAAACACTAACAATATGCTTTATGTCAGGCGCACTGGTGGCTTTAACCACTTACCATAAAAGCCATAAGCGAAAACACCACTATAAACTATTCCCAAAAAACATAGTGACCAAGCCTCAGAATACCAGCCATAAGCAAACCAAAAAGGCTGAGCGATGATACCGGCTATGCAATCATAGCGTCTTATTTTGTCGGATTTTACCTGAGACAATACGATTGGCAACAACGATAGGATCGTTAAACATACCTGGATAAAGATATTAAGCATTTAGTGTGACCGTGGCTAAAATTATTAGTAAAACATCAGATCTGCAGAATTGAGTGTTATTGTATCTCTATTCAATATGAGACTGCTAATGAGCTACTTTGGAGCAAGTTTTTTAAATACGTCAAAAAAAGCAATAATACGAAAAATGCCAATAATTTAAATAAAGCGTGAAAATACCGGCTATCAGAAATAGGCTCTGTTGAAGGCTGCTTTATCTGTTGGCGATATATTCTAGATGCTGCAAACAGCTCCATGACCGCGGGCACCAGATAACCAAAAATAATGATCAAATACGCCAACACCAAGATTATGACCAATGATAAGTACAAAGGACTGTCCATTTTATAAAAAACCTCTCCAAAACCAACCTAAAAGGCATAAAACCCTGTTTTTAGTGGTTAAATCGCGGTTTATCCCGTCACTTAAATAACAAGATATCGCCTCAATCCCTTTATTTATAATGCTTTCGTCGTATTTTTCCTAAAAAAAACACCGTTTATTTTTCATATCAAGCCATAACTACCCAAAAAAGCAATTCTATGCAAGTACAGGAGCATAAAAAAGGCTCCAAACTCAGCCTGCGTGCAAGATTTTAAAATAATCATCCTCTAATACGGAGGAAGTCTTAAATTTAACCCTTTACCATTTTTCAATAAATCCTATAACCGCTATCCCTGCATATAGGGAGTACACACTGAAAGATGAAAGTTCAACATCCACCTTCCAGTGATGCGTATAAAAAAGCTTGATGTCTATTTTCCAATCATCCCATACAAGGGAATTTTATTTCTATGCTTGTTGACCCAAGCAGTAGTGATCAATCATCCCAGTACTGGGAAAACGAAAATTCATCGCGTGCCTCATGGCCACCAGAATTAACACGGCCATCATTAATAAATAAAGAATATATTCATTAATATATATATTATAGTAATAACTAAATTTGATGGTCGTCAATTCTACCATTAATTTTCATAGTGATAACACTCGTTTGAAAAGTTCTATAAATAGCATAAATAACCCATTATATAGTTATTCCCAAGCCCCCCTTGGGAATAATTAATAGTATATTTGTTGACTTTAAAGGGTTTTAGCAAATATAATATAGAAATTGGTGTCCCGATTGGTGTCCATAATGATTATCTAGGCTTTTACAGGTCTTACAGATTATAGGTTTTAGTATAATGTCTAATCGCGTAATTTTGCATCAATTAGCCTAACTTTGAGTATTTAATCATAACCGATGGATTAGTTAAAGTATTTCATCTATCATCTACGAAATAAGTCATGGGTCTTATTTTTTAGCAAAGCTTCATTCAAGACAGATTGTTTTGAAAACCACCCAATAATTTTAGCAAATGTTTTTATTGTTTGGCATAGCCAGCAAGAAAGCAATTAACTGGAAATTACTTATGAAATTCTTACAGATTGATTCTGACGAGTACCGTCATGATCTAATGCCTGTCATCGCAGCTGCTATTATTGCGGTAATTATTATTGTCGTTTACAACGCTATCAAATATGCAACCTTAGATACCCCAGAAAGTATTCCTTATAATGCCGTTCAACTGACAAGCGCGAGTGTTGTTATTAGCAATAACTCTGATTCAGAAACGGGTTCTGTTGTAGAAACAAAGAACGTTTGTGTATTATCTAAAGGCAAATATATTACTAACGCCGACGCTATCAAGGTGGCACTTGGCGACAATCAGAAATACTACACAACTCAAAACTATAGCATCAACGTCATTCGTCCTTGTAGCAAACAAGAACCTAGCCATGCCTCTGTACCGGCCATCACATCACTTAAGGCTTAAGTCATGACTGCTGATAAAAACAAAGAAAACAGATGGATAAAATACGGGACCAGGCTGGTCTATGGTGTCGTTTTTATAATGTGCCTAAAGTTCTTGGTTGGTCAGATCGAATATCCGGAGCCCATGGAAAGCGATAACGCGGATGATTTTACCGTTACCGCCGCAATAAACACAGACAATTCAAAGGATGAGCTTTGTGTTTTTTCAAGAACAGAAATGTCCGATGAAGCCATATATCGCGAGATTAAAAACCAATTTCATGTTGTATTTCCGGTAGATGAAAACCCTGTTATAACAAGACCTTGCAAAGAAGGCATTACTTACCCTGCCAGTATGATTATTCGATAAATTATATTAAAATAAATAGTGAATAACTATACATTGTACGAATTATTTGCTATAATAAATTCAGTTAGGCAATAAGCCAACTCCAAATAATTTAACGAGATATGAAAATGAAGACAAAAACCAAGGCAAGAAAATACAAAAAACAAGGCCATTTCAATTCGTTGCAGGCGAACGGTTTGATACCACATGAAATTATCGTAGATAACTTTGCAGGCGGTGGCGGCACATCAACAGGAATGGAAGCGGCATTTGGGCGTCCAGTGGATATCGCCATCAATCATGATCCAGAAGCAATATCGATGCACCGTATGAACCACCCTGAAACGGTCCATTTGTGCGAGTCCGTTTGGGATATAGACCCATTAGAAGCCACCAAAGGACAGCCTGTTGGGCTGGTTTGGCTCTCGCCCGATTGTAAACATTTTTCTAGAGCCAAAGGTGGCGTTCCAGTCAATAAACGCATACGCGGTCTTGCGTGGGTTGCTCATCGATGGGCTGCTGTATGTCGCCCTCGCGTTATTATGCTTGAGAACGTGGCAGAGTTTCAGGATTGGGGACCGCTTGGTGCCGACGGAAAACCATGTGAAGTTCGCAAAGGGCAAACATTCAAATCATTTGTACGCAAACTTGAGCGTAAAGGCTATAAGGTTGAATACCGTGAGCTTAAGGCTTGTGATTACGGTACACCTACCATTCGAAACCGCTTCTTTTTAATCGCAAGACGAGACGGCATCCCTATCTCTTGGCCAAAACCGACTCATGGTGAACCAGGTTCAAAAGATGTGCTTAGTGGTAAATTAAAACCTTGGCGATCAGCTGCAGAATGTATCGACTGGTCACTACCCTCACCGTCTATTTTTGAAAGTAGCAAAGAGATTAAAGAAAAGTATGGCCTACGTGCCAATAGACCGCTTAAGCCAAACACCTGTAACCGTATTGCTGCAGGTATGATGCGTTACGTGGTAGATAACCCTACTCCTTTTATCGTCAAAGCCAATCATACCGCCAGTTATTATAATTGCTTCCGTGGCCAGTCATTAAACGAGCCGCTACAAACCATCACGCAAGCGCCTGGTTTCGGCGTTGTCACCAGCTTTATCAGTAAATTTAGAAACACCAATATTGGCCACGGTTTAGAAGAACCATTGCATACAGTAACAGCAAGCGGCAATCATTTTGGCCTGCTGACGCCAGTACTAACTGAGTGTGCCAATGCTTCATCGCCGCGCTGTATGCCAATACAGGAGCCATTAAGAACTATTTGCGCATCAACAAAGGGCGGTCATCACGCCATCATCACGCCTTTTATTGCCAAGCACTATACAGGCGTTGTTGGTAGTGACATTAAAGAGCCTTTGCATACAGTCACAGCGGTTGATCATAACAGCGTGGTCTCTCCTTATTTAATAAAAGACACGGTAGATACAAGCGCAAACACCCTAAGAATAGACCATTCAGAAGCCGTATCTGCTTTTCTAGCAGTTTATTACGGTAACGAGAAAGATGGCCAAAGCTTAGACGATCCAATGCGCACCGTGACAAGCAAACAACGCTTTGGACTAGTCACTATTAAAGGCGTTAATTACAAGATAGTTGATATCGGTTTCCGTATGCTACAACCAAGAGAGCTGTTTAGAGCTCAAGGCTTCAAAGATAGCTACATCATTGATTACGGTATCGACGAACACGGCAAAAAGGTCAAGTTGACTAAAAAAGCGCAAACAAAAATGGTCGGCAACTCCGTTTGCCCAGACTTATCAGAAGCTCTAATAAAAGCTAACTTTAAGCATGAATTAGAGTATTTAGCGGCAGTATAAACATCATCAACAGGTTTTTTACGACTAAAAGAAGGTCTTTATGAAAAAAAATACATTGGTTGGATCAATGAAGTTTGGCGCACTGAGCATGTTGGCGGCAATGGCCGTCAGCACCCTACCTATAGGTGCGACAGCGCATGCAGCCGAACCGATGAACCGTGGAATTGAAACGGGACAAGCCGCAAATCAGTCTGCTTGGCGTGAAGCTTTGGGCGTAGAAAGAAGCAATCAAGACTACACAGACAAAGAAGCTGTTGCTTACATCTCCAAAAGTAGCGGGGATATTGTTAACCCATACAAAGAGATTTATGGCTACATAGCAGAAGTCAAAGGCCATCCACCTAGTGCAGACAGAGAAGAATTTATTACAGCGGTGCGTCAATCTCTATCAGATGAGAAAATTACTTTAGGCGAGTATGTTTTCATCCAAACGAAGTATGCTGAATACGAAAACAAGACATGGAAACTTAGACTGATGGCCGATCTAGCCAAACAGAAAAAATCTTAACCAACCGTGTCGAGTGTATATGGAAAATAATAAGTGCTTCGGAATGGCTGGATTTGCAATGCGCAGCATATTGGCAGCCATTAGCGCCGCAGTAGCGGTGGTTTTGATTGGTGGTGGATTATTACTTTTTGTCATAAAGGCCACCAATGGAGACCAAACGCTATCAGATGCAGAACAAGCAACAGCATTGGCGCAAATAGAAGCTTACTCAGCGGAAGTTGAGGCAGGCGAACCAAGTAGAGAGAAAACAGAGTTTATTGCCGTGGTCTTAGTCGTTCTTGGCGATGGAGCGATTACCAAGAACGAAATTAAAGAGGTAAAGCAGCTGTATGATAAAGCAGTCAGTCAAAACCCATCATAAGACTGATCTACTCTTATTAACTACCAACACCCCATAAAAGAGACAGTAATGGACAATAATTCTCCAAAAAAGAACTTCAAAGTCTACGACAAAGAATTTGCGGAACGAAACAAGAATAGACGCGTCGATATTCTAAATTTCTTCTTATGCGTAGTGTTGATACTGGCGTGTCTACTGGCGGTGCTATTAGCCCTACCCAAACCCTTTTTAAATAGTATGGTTACATCGGGGAAAGAGATTGGCGGAATGTGCTATTTGAACGCTCATGATTTGGCAATAATAATAGGTTCAGAGCTCTATATGGAAAGGGTTATGAGCCTGATTTTTTATAAATCGGTAATAGATACCTTAGTAGCTGTCGTTTTTGCGGTCACGTTTGGGTTTTTAGCTGCAGACTACCTCACCCATTTATACAATACTTTTTATGCTATCCCAAAGGGACATATAACGAGTGATTATGCTTCATATCATAAGAAACCCATTCTAACAAACCCGCGCGCCTTGGCTTTATACCTAGCCTTATCAGCAATGCTTATATCCACCTCTATTGTAGCCAATAATATGAGCGTCGATATTATAAATATCTTCCAAAATCGTCATAGCTTAATTAGAGATAATTTTGTTTTAAAAGAACAGGCAGCTAATGAGTACGGTATAAGAGATGTGATGTTAAGAGAGTTGGATGAATGTATTTACAACCCGAATATCAAGGTTATTGAAGGCAAGTCGTATTATCAAGCAGAAATAACTAAATAAGCATAAATCATCAAACCTAAGATATTGATGTTGAAGTAGGTCGTTATACTCAAAAAATGAGGTCTAAAATGAAAGTTTTACAGCCCCAGGCATTTGGGGAAAAGAGAACCAATAATACCTTTACTATCAATGAATTTACAAAGGTAGAGCAGCCTTGCACTCCATTCTTAAAGGCGTTTGCAATTTGTAGGGTATGCGATCGTACAGCAGTGCCTTATAGTCAATATGTACCTGAAAACCAAGAAGGTCTGTCAGGTACTGGCAAGTTCTATAAGCACTTTCAGCTCAGGTTTGACATTATGGTTTATGCGCTGGCTTGTTATCCATCTGGCTTTAGTAGACATGCAATCATGCAAAAAAATACATCAACAGTTAGAACTCAGCAGAGAATTCTACAGTCATTGGTACGTGAAGGCTTCTTAAGTAAAAACCAACCATACTTGTCTGCAGGCGTGTATTTCAAAGCTATACCAAGTAAGCTACACAATATGGTTTATGCTATAAATAGTACGAAAAAATCAAAATGCATTGATGTGAGTGGTTTTCTACCAAAATACAGCCCTACGCCCACAGCATTACTTAATGACACGAATAAGATTTACCAGCAAGCTATCTTTAGGTTTGATGTTTCTTGGGATATCCTTACTTATGCGGCGGCGTGCGCCGGTAACGGGTTTTCGAGAAAAGATGTGATGCAAAATATGTCGTTTATAAAAGAAAGGACACAACAAAGGCTTCTAGAGAGCCTAGTGCAAGCAGGATTTCTAATCAAGATCCCGCCTAAGCATGGCAAAGGCTGTACCTATTACTTCAATAAAAGAAAAATAGAACTGCTGTTAAAATTATTAAATAGAAACCACTAATGACAACCAAATCTCTGAGAGTATCTGATGCAAATACATAGTAAAAAAGAGATCAATAAGCTGGCCATTAAAACATCAGACTACCTGGTTGGTGTAAGCGGCGTAAAAGGATTGAGTGTACGAGTAAGGCCGCATGGTACAAAAGAATATGTCATGCGTTATAAACACCCGCATAATCCGGGTAGTAGACCTCGTATGGTGCTTGGCAATGTTGAAGAACTAAGCCTCGATGAAGCTCAACGTCAAGGGAATGCTATTTTAAGTGCTTTAGCAGAAGGTGTTGATCCTAAAACCATTAGACTCCAAGACAGCATAAACAAATACTCATATCTAAAAAATGCCACCTTTAACGATATGGTAACTGCTTGGAAAAAGCATCAAATGTCAGGGAAAAAGCAGTATGCCAAGTCCACTCAAGCATACTGGGACCTATGCCTAAATTATATGATTGAGGCAGTGGGTGATCTTAGAATGGATGAAATCAGCAGCGAGGTGATTCTGGCTGTTTGTGAGGGCGTGCAAAATAATGATAATAAAGCAACCTTTGTTGGTGCTAGCGTGCGCCTATATACAGACAAAGTGTTTAAGTTCGCTTTAGCGCGTGGTCTTTGCAAGAAAAATGCTGCAGAGCCAACACGGGGTGAGCTTGCTGCGGCTGGATCGGGCAATCACTTACCCGCGATTATCAAACCGGAAGCTTTCGCAGAGCTGCTTAAAGATATGGATAATTACGAAGGAGCAGCAGAGGTTACTTTGGCTGCTATTAACTTGCTTCCGTATGTTTTTGTCCGAAGTATCGATATACGCTCTATGCTGTGGGAAGATATCAACTGGGAGCAGGCATTATGGGAATTTAGCCCGGTAAAAGGCGAAGGACGTGAAGACATGGTAGACAGCTTGGTTGTACCATTAGCAACACAAGTGGTAAGACGATTAAAGGCAGTGCAGGCAATAACGGGCCAACAGAAATATGTTTTTAGCTCTCTTAGATCTTCGAAAAACCCATTTATAAGTAAGGCGACGTTGATACAAGCTTTTCACAGAATGGGATATAAAGGAAAGCATTGTCCACATGGTTTTCGAGCCTCAGCAAAGACTTTGCTTATGGAGCAGCCAGAACTTCGCTATAGCGATACGGTAACAGAGTTACAGCTGGGCCATAAGATAAAAGATACTCATGGTGGCGCTTATAACAGGTTAGATGAGATAGATACTCGTATAAAAATGATGCAGGATTGGGCAGATTACATAGATAACTTAAAAAATAGTACTGATGAAATTCTAGATTAAGGGTAAATAGTTGTAATTATTAAATTTTGTTCGTTCTTTTAAGAATTTTTTTAAATGCTTATGATTGATTTTACCTTCTATAAGAATGCTTATGATTGATTTTTTAATGCTTATGATTGATTTTACAAGCGAGGCCTAACGAGGTCTCGTTTTTCTCATTTTTAGCGGATAATAGTAGGGTTTTAAAGCAGTGATTACTTGCTATTTGCTATTTATTTTAATATAATAGTACTTAAGGTTAAGGCTTAGCCTAACATTGAAATTTGTATAAATAACTCAAAAAACCCATTAAGGAATAGACATGAAATCAGCTTTAAAAGTAAGCAATTTAACGGCAATCGCGCTATCAAGTTTGTTATTGAGCGCTTGTGGCGGTGGCGGCGGTGGAGACAGCAAACCTACCACGCCTACTACGCCACCTGTGGTTGTACCACCTACCCCTGTTGAGCCACCTGTCGTACCACCTACCCCTGTTGAGCCACCTGTGGTTGTACCACCTACCCCTGTTGAGCCTACACTGCCTGACGATCTAGAAGACTTGGCTACTATTGGTAGCAAAAATCATGAGATTGCTGCTTTGGCTGGCTCGAATACTATTAGTTTGCAACGTACAGCTTGTGGACTTGGTGGTGTTTCTGAGGACAATGAACTTACTAAGATGGCTGTTAAGCACGCTCAATACTTAGCTTATGTGGCTGAACGAAAAAATGCTTATGGCCTACCCGCTCACTCAGAAAGTAGCTATGTTGGCTTTGAAGATATCACAGGTGCGAACAATCCATTCTTTAGCGGTAAGAATGTTACTGACCGAGTAATTGCTGCAAACTACAAAGACTTGAAATATGACGTTGGTGAAGATATCAATGAAAGTATTTATTACAGTCCATCAGGCACTGCGCCGAAACCTGCTTTAAAAGCAGAACAAATGGTTAAAGGCTTATTTGCTGCGCCTTACCACATGCAAACCTTGTTGGCGTTAAATTACACGGACACAGGCTCAGCTATGGTGACTTATGTGCCATTTGGTAAAGACGCATCAGAGCATATTGGCTATAAGTTTGTTAACGTATCAGCAGGTAGTAAAACAGATATCCCAGAAGTGGCTGGCGTGTTCACCTACCCTTGTGATGGCGTCACAGACACCGTGACAGGGCTTTATAACGAATCGCCTAGCCCAGTAGCGGGAACTGGTAGAAACCTTGCTGTAGACCCTATTGGGCAGCCTATTTACGTGTTTGTACCAAGCGCAAAAGAAATTAAAGTTAGTAATGTAAAAATCTTGGATACAGAACGAAATATTGTCGTACCAGCAGATATTCTTGATTTCAGTAACGATCCGCATAAAGGAACGTCTGCTGAGTTGGACAAAAATAAAGCATTTATCTTACCTATTACAGATGATATTAACAGCTGTCCTTTAGATTACCGCAAAAACTGTGGTCTAGCTGCCTTCTCTGAGTATCAGGTAACATTCGATGTGATGGCAGATAACAAGAAGATGTATTCAAAAGACTTTAAGTTCAAAACTGGTGACTTCAACTAAGAACAACGTAAACTTACAACGCATAAAAAAAACAGCCAATATTGGCTGTTTTTTTGTCTATCTAATTACGGATTATTTGAAGCGATAACCTAGACCCGCACCAAATGAGTTCTCACCTGACGTAGCCCATGCTACACCCATCTTATAAGTCACGCTGCTATCAGAGGTTGTTCCTGAAAAACCAAGAGAAACAGAGCTTTGGCCGTTGTAATAACCTGATCCACCAGTAATCATTTGACTACCTGGTGCGCCCGAGCTTGGCATGAAGGCTAAAGCAATAGTAGAGGCAACACCACCACTTAAATCTTTATCAAGCTCGTTAACTTTATAACCAAGCTTGTTGATGCTTTCGGCGTTACGGCTAATCATGGCATCTTGATTCGCGTCAGTTGTCATCTGCGCGGTGATCATTGAGTCAATACGAGATACCATTGCATTATTTTGGGTATAAACGTAAGACATATCAGCTTTACGCTCAATGGCAGCATCTTGTTGAGTATTCTTAGCGTTTAAATCGCTAACAGCTGTATCAACTTTACTATTAATAGAGGTGTTATTAGCAGCAATCACATCGTCTTGAGCAGCGTTCACAGTGTCTAAACGGGCTGTTTCAGTCGTGATACGGTCGTTGGTCGCTACATTCTTAGCATCAGCATCCGCTTTGTTAGTGGTAATAACAGAAGCTAAGGTGGTGTCGCGATCGATAGAGCTTTGGTTGTTAATCGCAGTAACCGCGTCTTGGTTAGCATCAGTAGCTGCTTGAGCTACCAGGTTATCAGCAATAACTTGGTTGGTTGTATCAACACGGCTATTAACAGCTGCGTCATTAGCGGCAATAACTGTATCTTGCACAGTATTTACAGCATTTAAACGGCCTGTTTCAGTCGTGATACGGTCATTAGTTGCCACGTTCTTAGCGTCAGCATCCGCTTTATTGGTGGTGATAACAGAAGCTAAGGTGGTATCGCGATCGATAGAGCTTTGGTTGTTAATCGCAGTAACTGCGTCTTGGTTAGCATCAGTAGCTGCTTGAGCCACTAGGTTGTCAGCGATATCTTGATTGGTTGTATCAACACGGCTA